>OGZP01002311.1_pt1 | contig 12292 bp, 10 predicted proteins | sample 1576811 | NCBI WGS metagenome assembly OGZP01 (sample SAMEA3541553, study PRJEB24748) | human gut metagenome | biome: human gut; feature: human-associated habitat; material: faeces | place: China | collected 2012
TACTTTCCCCGGTGTCTGTGCTTTCTCCTGAATCTATACTTTCCCCGGTGTCTGTCCTTTCTCCTGAAGCTATACTTTCCCCGGTGTCTGTCCTTTCTCCTGAAGCTGTGCTTTCCCCGGTGTCTGTGCTTTCTTTCGAAGCTATACTTTCCCCGGTGTCTGTGCTTTCTCCCGAGTCCATACTTTCTCCGGTGTCTGTCCTTTCTCCTGAAGCTGTGCTTCCCCCATGCTCTGTATCTTTCTCCGGTGTCTGGATTTCTTCAGCTTCTGTGTTCTCTTTCGCAGAAGCTTCTGTCTCCTGCGTTACATCCCGGTGGACTCCTCTACACTGTTTGTTTCCAACATTACAGTAAGGGTATCAGGAAATACGATTTCACTTTCCTGTGCACCGACCGGCAAAAGCTGCACTGCGACCGATTCATCCAACTCTCCAAAGCCCGTGATCACTTCCTGTGTTTTTATTCCTTCATTGGCAGCTGCAAACACGGCAAGATCAATGCTTGTAAATATCAGTGCTGCTGTCAGAACCAGTGCTGTGATACGAGTAGCTTTTTCTCCGGCCTTAAGCTTATGTATCTTCATAATGCTCTCCTTCCCATTTTATCTTCTAAAAGCTTTTTCTGTCTTTTCAGCTAAAGTATATCGGAATTACTTTTTGTTATGGTCATCATTGCGGATTTGGCAGCTTTTTGTTCGGATTTGGTCACCCCCCGTTTCGTTGACTCTTCCTGCCTTCTTTGCTACACTATAGATGTAATCGCAGATAATGACCACGCCTGTTTCATGCGTCCGGAACAGGCGTTTTACAAGCTTTTATATATACTGGTAACTATTCAGAAAATAAACCGGGAGGGGGAGCAAGCCTTGCAGATTGCTTTATGTGATGATGAAATAACGAACCATGAAACGGTCAGGGAGCTTATCAGACAATATAAACAGATACATTCTGACCGGACTCTTTCCTTATCTTCTTTTGCATCAGGAAAAGAGCTTATCAACCATGTAGATGAACATGGTTGCTTTGACCTCTATATCCTGGACTGTATTATGCCGGAAATGAATGGTATTGAGCTTGGTGCTGCCCTGAGAACGCGTGATGATACGGGATTCCTGATCTACCTCACCACCTCCCCCGACTTTGCGCTTGATTCTTACCGGGTAGATGCCTTTGATTATCTGTTAAAGCCTGTCGAGAGCGAACTATTTTTCCAAAGCCTTGACAAGGCTTACCGCTCTTTTTCACAGATCATGCAAAAGACCGTTGCCATAAAGACCACGGACAGTATCCGTATGATCCCCATCGCCGACATACGGTATGCAGAGCGCATAGATAAACATATCGATTATCATCTGACAGATAATACTGTGATACACAGCACCAGCTTCAACGGTTCTTTCCAAAATGCTGTGTCTGAGCTGCTTTCGCACAAACGAATGCTTCTGGTAGGTTCCTCCTTTGTCGTCAATTTATTCCATGTCACAGAGGTTACAAGATCAGATCTGCTGCTGACCGGGGAGCTTCGTGTTCCGGTTCCCCGCCGTATGTACGAAACAGTCAAGAAGGAGTGGGCGGACTTTTGGCTGAATGGAGGCAGATACTATGCTTTTTGAGGAAAATATTATTTTTTTGATCTTAAAAGTTATGATCACCTTCACAGGTACCTTAGGCATGATGGGCTCCACCACGAAGTTCCGCTATGTGAAGGAGAAGCCCATAAGTATCATCATTTTTGCTTCCTACTTCATTTATGTCATAATTTCATCCTATGCGATCATCTGTTTTTTCAGCTACCAGCATTTGCTGCGGGTATTTCTCCTGACAATATCCTGTCCCGCCATCCTTCTGCTGCATAATATGTCTGACGAGCCATTTCCACGGCTTGTATTCATCCGTGCAACACACATACTTGTTTCTTTATATATCGCAGGCACCATCACACTCATAAATACTGCGCTGCACGGAACGGAGCTCTCAGATATCCTGATGCGTCTGCTCGCCTATCTGCTTGTCATCCTGTTTGATTTTCATTTCATCCGCCGCATCTATCTGGATTTTATCACAGAGATCAGGAAAGGCTGGGGAATCCTTTCCCTGATTCCCTGTGCTCTGATCCTCCTTGCCGTAGCACTTGCTTTTTATCCGGAGCATTATACTAAACGTCCCACAAGTGTCGTAATGATCTATCTGCTCGGTGCCGTCATCGTCATTCTTTACACTGCGATCGGCGTATTTCTTTCTATGCAGTATCACAGGCAGGAAATAGATCAGAACAGAAAAATTCTTGAGCTGCAGGTACAAAATATACAAAGAGAGGCTGCCGACATGGAAAAGCTTGCAACGCAGACAAAAATCATCCGGCACGACACCCGGCACATACTTTCCACAATCGCATCTCTTGCTGAGAGCGGAGATATGCAGGCGATCCTTGACTTTACCGACAACGCCTACCAGAAGCCTGATATGCCTGAAGCCTTCCATTACTGCACAGATGCCCTTTTGAATGCAACACTTTATTCTTATTTTAAATCCGCAGAGGAATCCGGTATCCTGCTTCAAATCTCCGTCACTATCCCGGATATTCTTCCGGTTGACTCTGCCGGACTTGCCATCTGCTTTGCCAATGTGCTTGGAAATGCCATCGAATGCTGTGAAAAGCTGCCAAAGGAGAAACGAAAAATTATTTTTAAATGCATTGGGAAACCTAAGCTGATGTTTGAGATTGAGAATCCTCAGCCGGACAGGATAACCTTTGACAGAAATGGTCTTCCACATTTACCGGAGGGCGGTATGGAAGCCCATATCCGTTCTATCGTGGCATTCTGCAAAAAATATGATGCCTTTTACACCTTTACGACTGAAAACGGCTGGTTTAAGATTATGGTCACATTATGATAATGTTCAAAATGGAGGAATACTATGATTTTTGATGATAATACGGCTTACCAGATCTACCGTATCTTTGTCGCTATATTTGGCACGCTCGGCATGGTAGTTGCCACATCTCCGATGAGAAAAAACTATAAAAGGAATCTGCTTTTTTTAGGCGGATATGCCATTTATGCAATTGTGTTCACCTTTTTTTTCATGCATTTTTGGGGATTTCTGTCTTTTCTCAGAAGCGTTATCCTTACTATTTCTCTGCCGGGTGTGATCATGATCTATATGACTGCAGACACCACCGTCTCAAGGCATGTCTTCAAATGCCTGTCTCAGCTCCTGCTCTCACTCTACCTTCTGATCAGTGTAACACTGCTCAACACACTGTTTAAAGGCACGCTGCTGTCAAATGCAATACTTCTTCTGTCTGCCTATCTTGCTGCGATTGTCTTGGAATTTTTTGTTCTGAGAAGAGCTTTTCCGGATATAACCGGGATGAACACCCGGGGCTTTGGAATTCTCGCATTGATCCCTATCGCCTTTTTCCTCTTTGTGATGACGCTTGCACTCTATCCGGTCCATTACACACAAAACCCGGCTTTTCCACTTCTGTTCTACCTCTCAGGTGCTGTCATCGCCATCATTTATTATGCTGTTTTCCAATATCTGCGGACACAGTATCAGTATCAGATGGATGAACAGAACCGTGAGATTCTGGAAATCCAGATACAGGGCATTAAAAAACATGTTGATGATACGAAACGGAACGCCAAAGAAGTAACGCTCATCTGGCAGGATACTCACAAGATGCTGTCCGGTATCGCTGCTCTTGCTAAAGAAGGAAATTCTAAGGCCATCCTTGATCTTGTATCCGAATCAACTGAGCTGAACCGGATTAGCACTCCCACTCACTACTGCAGTGATCCCATATTAAATGCTACTCTCACTGCTTATCTTGAGCGGGCCCGGAATTTTGGCATTACCATAGAGCACCATCTTGCGATTCCGGAAAGCCTCCCTATTGATTCCGCCGAGCTTTCCATCTGTTTTGCCAATGCCCTGGAAAATGCCACCAAAGCATGTACAGAGCTTCCTGAAAATGAGAGAAAAATTATTATCCGCTGTATCTGCAGGCCTGCCTTTATGTTTGAGATTGCAAACCCCTATAAAGGACAGATCACCTTTGGAAGAAACGGACTCCCAACCTCAACCAGAACAGGTCACGGAACTGGTACACGCTCCATCATGGCTTTCTGTGAAAAACATAATGCCTTTTATAATTTTTCCACAGAAGGCGGCTGGTTTAAGCTCGTGATTGCTCTGTAAGCTGAAGTTTTACTTCGCAAAAGGAGCCTGCCCACTCCTGAACAAGCTTCACTAGACTCACCTTCGGTTTGCCAAGTGAACTTGTATGGTTCGCACTAAGCTCGAAATAACCTCGCTAAGTGCTCTACTCAAATCATGTCCTTCCGCAGCCTGTCAGCAAGCTCCGGCTGCTCATCCACATTGATCTTACCCACTTTGATATCAGACCGTTCCTCTGCAATCTCCTCTATGATCGGAACTACCATACGGCAGGGTCCGCACCAGGGCGCCCAGAAATCCAGCAGGACGGGTTTATCGGAATTCATTACTTCTTTCTGAAAATTATTGGTACTGATATTGATCGCAGACATGTTACATTCCTCCTTTGTCTTTTGTTTTGATGACTCTATGATAGCCTGAAATCCATTTATATTCGGTGATGACATCACCATTCTTACATTGTCTTAACTTCTTGCCATGCCATCCACACTCAGTATCACGCCGGTGATATAGCTTGCTTCATCGGAAGCAAGAAATACAAATGCATTGGCAATATCTTCCGGCTGTCCCAGACGACGAAGCGGGATTCTTTCAATCATGGGTTCAATGACCTCCCTTGGCACAGCCTTCATCATATCCGTTTCGGTGATACCGGGAGCAACTGCATTCACACGAATACCTTTAGGTCCCAGCTCTCTTGCCAAAGATATCGTGAAGCCGTTTACTGCAAATTTTGATGCCGGATAGGCAAATCCGCTTGGCTGTCCGGAAATACTGACCATGGAGGAAGTGGAAAGAATGACACCCTCACCTCTTGCCACCATGCATTCTGCTGCTGCACGGGTAGCCGTAAAAACTCCTTTTACATTCAGATCCATGACCTTATCATATGTCTCCTCTGTATACTCCATAAACGGGGTGCTTTCCGAAATCCCCGCATTATTTACCAGAATATCCACGCATCCGTATTTTCCGGTTACTTCTTTAAAAGCCTTTCTGACAGATTCAAGACTGGCCAGATCGGGACTGATTCCATCGACGATGGCATCCGGATATTTTTCTTTCAGCTTTGTCACTGCACGATCTGCTGATCCCTGTGTACTTGCTGTTACAATAACGGCAGCTCCTTCCTTCAAAAATTTATCAGCGGCAGCATAGCCAATGCCCCGGCTTCCGCCTGTAATGATCGCAACTTTATCCTTTAATCTCATTCAGAATACCTCCTTGCTTTGTTTGGTTATACCTTTGTTTATGATCTTATTGTAAGCAAACACTTCGCCATTTTCTGTGATATAATCACGCAGCTGAATATCCCTTCCCTGTCAGGAAATAGATCCATGACTGTTCTGTACCCACAGTTACATGCAAAATCCCCTGCAGCAAATAAAAACAGAGTATACTCTGTTTTTTATTATCTGTCCCTATTGACACGAGCCTCTCGGGCGCATGACGCATCAGCAAAACGGCCCCCAGTCCAAGGGACGTTTGCCACAGGCAAGGCAGCCTATCATACGCCCTCCTCATGTCAATAGAGAAATCACTACTCCGTATTCTGTCCTAAATGTCTACACCTTAAGCAACTTCTTTCTATTACAGAAATAATAATATGGCTATATGGTATCTTCCTTATGATTGTTACAATAGTTTATTGGTTTTTGTAGACAAATAGACATGGTGGTATTGTATGTTACGACCACCTTGGTGAAAAGTATTACAGTATCACATCCATGTGTGAGCATTGGGGAACCGCTCGTAAAGTATATGAATATCGAATATCACACGGATGGTCTCAGGAGAAATCTTTGACCACACCGCCTAGATGTCAAATAAAGCCTGCCAGGGATTAACTAACCTTGGCAGGCTTTTTTCTTTGTTGTATTTTTTTGACTCCATCTATGCTTTTTATCTTTGTCTCCGAACCAGTTTTCCTGTCGGAAACATATCTCCATTTTCCGCTGCTCTGTTGACAGACCCGGTCTGAAAACACTATTTTGCTCCCGGCTTAATCGTCTAAGTCTTCCTCGCTTACGATTTCATCGTACTCTGCTGTATCAAGGAACTCGTCGAAAGCGTCCGCAACGATCTCGTACTCCTCATCGCTCTCGATATTCTGGATATCCGGGTTGCCCTCTGCATCCTCTGAGTAGCGGTATAAGTAGACCTCTCCGTCCTCAGCCTCATTGCCATCTAACGGGAGAAGCGCAATATATTCCTTATCTGCCGCCTCGAAGATCGTAAGAACCACGCACTCTAAATCTGTTCCATCATCCAGTGTCAGAGTGACAGTCATCTCCTCATCGTTTGCTGCGTCCTGATTCATATTTTTTTCCTTTGCCATAACCTCAACATTCCTCTCATTTCCGGCCGTGTGCCGTTAATTGACAACCGTTTTATCTGCGGCCGCTGTTTTTTATAGAATACCAGTAAACATCCATAAAATCAATAGAAAGAATTACCTAAATCCAGTTACAGTACACGGGCACTCCATGCCCGCGCACTGTAACATCAGTATTCTACTCCGCGTCGTGCCATGATTCCCTTGTCAAACGGATGCTTTCTCTTGCAGATCTCCGACACATAGTCCGCCGCCCCAAGCAACGACTCCGACGGGTTCCGCCCCGTAAGGACAATTTCCAGCCCATCCGGCTCGCCCTTTTTCGGCCGGTTTTCCAGAAAATCCAGGATGTCCTTTTCCGGTACCATCCCGTAGTTCACCGCCGCCATGATCTCGTCAAAGACCACGAGGTCCGCAGTTTTCGCCAGCTCTACCGCCTCCAAAAACAGATTTCTGTTATAATCCGCGCACTCTTTTTTCGTCTCCTCATCCATGGACCGGACAAAGCCAAAGTTCTTCCGGCACGGGATCAGTGTCACCTCCGGAAGTCTCTTTAAGATCTCCACTTCCCCGGAGTTATCTGTCTTTAAAAACCGCGCGATCACGACACGCCTACCGCTGCCCGCTGCCCGGACCGCAAGCCCTATCGCCGCGCTGGTCTTTCCTTTTCCGTCACCACAGTAAATATGGACAAGTCCCATTTGTCTCCTCCATTCTTCATGCATTCACAGCAGGAAAGAACTGTTCTCTGCTATGGTGCCTTTCCGGCGGACTAAGCCGCAATGGCTCTGGCTCCTCTCTGAATCCTCTACAAACCTGCTTCCCCGATAAACCGCGAAACATCCGTCTTCCTGTGATACCGCTCCCGCACCGCCGCCACATGGAGCCGGTCCTTTGCTCGGGTCAGGGCCACATAAAACAGCCGCCGCTCTTCCTCGATATCCGCCGGGAGTCCCGCCTTGTGATGCGGAACGATCCCCTCATTCACATCCACCACGAACACCACCGGATATTCCAGCCCCTTCGCGCTGTGCATCGTGGACAGTGTCACCCGGTCTTTCGCTTCCCTGGTCTCCTCGAGATTCTGCTTTTTCAGCTCTTCCTCGTACCGTGCCGCATGTTCCTTCCATTCTTCGAAGGTCTCAAACTCCGCCGCACTCTCCGCCAGCTTGTCCGCTGTCTCGAAAAGTTCCTCCGGTTTCATTCTCCGGAACTCCGCGTAGGACCTGAGATAATCGTCATATCCGATGACCTTGCGGATATAATTCACCGCTGCCACAGGCTTCAGTCTCGACATGGTCCTGAGATCCGCCTCCAGGTCGCATATCCGGTCCTCCATCCAGTCCCTGTCCTGATAAAAGGACTTTAACCGGTCGAAGGACACCGTCGGCGTATCAAAGGCGTCCCTGCTGAAATACCGGTTCGGACGGTTCATGATCCGGTAGAAATCCGACCGTTTTCTGCTGCCCGCCGCGATCTCCATGTAGGCAAAGAGGTCCTTCGCGATCCAGTGGCTATAGAGGTTTGGGATCACATCCCGGAGCTGAAAGGGAATATTGTATCCCATGAGCCGCTCCGCCATCAGCCCGGAATTTGTCCCTGTGCGGAACAACACCGCAATCTCGTTCCAGGCATACCCGGCGTCATGGTACGCCCGGATGCTTTGTGCCACCGTGTCCATCTCATGTCCCGGATTGTCAAAGACCCTGAAATCCACCGGCCGCCCGGATCCCCGGAACGGCTCCAGTTTCTTCTCAAAGCGAACCTTATTGTGCCCGATAAGCTTCAGCGAAGTCTCCACGATCTCCTTTGTGGACCGGTAGTTTGTTCCAAGAAGAACTCTCTTCGTCCCCGGAAAATCCTTCTCAAATCCCAGCATGATCTCCGGCTTCGCCCCGCGGAACCGATAGATGGACTGGTCATCATCCCCGACGATAAAGAAGTTATTTTCCGGCAGCGCTAACATCCGCACCACCTGGTACTGCAAAAGATTGATGTCCTGGAATTCGTCCACCAGAATATACTTGAATTTTTTCTGCCAGGCAGCCAGAATGTCCTTCCGTTCCGTGAACAGCTCATGGCACATGACGAGCATATCGTCGAAATCGATCTTTCCAGTCTGCTTCAGCATCTCATCGTACCCGTCATAGAGCTTCTTGAACCACTCTTCCGGGCAGTTCTGGGAATAGTAGTATTTTAAGTCAAGGCGCTCGCCCTTCACGTAGCTGATCTCGTTGATGATGGAGGAGATAAACTCCGCCTCGTCCTCCACCTCCATCCCGGACTCATCGAAAAACTTTTTAAAATACTGCCGCTTTTCCTCCCCGCTGATCACATTCCCGGCGGGAAAGCGGTACGCCCACTTTAAGATGTGGTAAAAGACGGAATGGAAGGTTCCGAAACTCACACGGCTGCCCGCGGCTTCCAAAGAATTTCCGGCTCCCTGCGCGCGCTGCCTGGCCTCGGCTGCACTCTGTTGGCTTTTTTCCGACCTATGCAGACTCCATCCGTTTTTCGGCAGGTGATCATCTTTCTTCCCCGCCTTTCTCCGCTTTTCATCTTCCTCCCGCGCCAGTCTGAGAAACCGCTCCTTCATCTCCGCGGCCGCCGCTTTCGTGAACGTAATGACAAGAATGCCGGAGGGGTCAACGCCCGCCTCCAGCAGTCTCTTGATTCTGTGTGTAATTACTGTTGTCTTTCCGGACCCCGGACCCGCTAAGACCATCATCGGTCCATCCCGGTGCTCCAGAGCTGTCATCTGTGCTTTATTAAAATCCATATTTATCCATTCCGGTCAGGTTTCTGTCTGTTTCTGCCCGGTCCGCCGCTTGACCGTATTGCGGTTTTGAGACTGTTCAGTCCTCTCACAGTTACGCGATTTACAAATTACTCAGCAGCCTCCAACAGCTCAATTCCCTTCCTGATACGTGTCAGGGACTCCTCTTTTCCGATGATCTCCATGATCTCGGTAGCGCCTGCCGGTGTCATCTGTTTTCCAGATACTGCTGTGCGGATCGGCCACATAACGAAACCAGTCTTTACGCCCTTATCGGCAACATACTTGGAAAGAGCCTCAAACAGGGCATCATTGCTGAAGTCATCCTGTGCCTCAAGGATCGGAAGAACCTCCTTTAATGTCTCTAAGGAGTTCTCCTTTGTCGTCTTCATCTTCTTATGGATATACATATCCGCACTGTACTCCGGCATCTCCTCGAAGAAGTCGACCTGATCCGCGATATCGCACAGTGTCTCGATTCTCGTCTTCACCATTCCGGCAATCTTCTTTAAGCCTAACGGTTTCTTGATCGCAGCCTCAAGGTACGGCTTTGCAAGCTCGAAGAACTTCTCATCGTCCATCTTCTTGATGTACTCGCCGTTCATCCAGCGAAGCTTTGTCATATCGAAGACAGCCGGGGACTTGCTCATATTGTGGTAGTCGAACGCTTTTACAAGCTCCTCAAGATTAAAGAACTCCTGATTGTCTGTCGGGGACCATCCTAAGAGGGCAACGAAGTTTACGATCGCCTCTGTTAAAAAGCCCTGCTCGAGAAGATCCTCGAAGGAGGAATGTCCGCTTCTCTTGCTTAATTTCTTGTGCTCCTCGTTTGTGATGGTCGGGCAGTGAACATATACCGGAACTTTCCAGCCGAATGCGTCGTAGAGACGGTTGTACTTCGGGGAGGAAGAAAGGTACTCGTTTCCGCGGACAACGTGTGTGATCTTCATCAGATGGTCATCCACAACGTTTGCGAAGTTGTAGGTTGGGTATCCGTCGGATTTGATAAGGACCATATCGTCGAGCTCTGCGTTGTCTACCGTGATATCTCCGTAAATCTCATCGTGGAATGTTGTAGTTCCTTCTTTCGGGTTGTTCTGGCGGATAACGAACGGCTTTCCTGCCTTTAAGTTTGCCTCTACCTCTTCTTTGGTAAGATGCAGGCAGTGCTTATCGTAAACCATGATCTCCTCACCGTTTACGGTCTTCTTTAATGAATTTAAGCGCTCCTGGGTACAGAAGCAGTAATATGCCTCACCTTTTTCTACAAGCTTTTTCGCGTACTCCATGTAGATTCCGGCTTTCTGGCGCTCACTCTGGACATACGGACCATAGCCGCCGTCCTTATCCGGACCCTCGTCATGGATCAGTCCGGTCTTTGCCAGTGTGCGGTAGATGATTCCCTCAGCACCCTCAACGTGGCGCTCCTGGTCTGTATCCTCAATACGGAGAATGAAATCTCCACCTTCATGCTTTGCGATCAGGTATGTGTAAAGAGCTGTTCTTAAATTACCTACATGCATCCGGCCGGTCGGGCTCGGCGCAAATCTTGTTCTTACTTTTTCCATAATCCATACTCCTGTTAATATATATTTATCCGCGGATAAGTCCGCAGACAGACATTCTTATCATTTCCATCCTCTACACCGTCATATCCAGCAGATGGCACGCCAGATTAAAGTACACCATCAGGCTCACCGCATCCACGATCGTCGTGATCATCGGCGACGCCATGATCGCCGGGTCAAGTTTTAGGACTTTCGCCCCGATCGGCAGCGTGCATCCGATCGTCTTCGCAACGATAACGGTACAGAAAAGACTCATCACAACCGTCAGACAGATCATCGTATTTCCCGGATACTGGATCATCAGGCGCACGAAATTGACAAGCGCCAGAGAAAGTCCACAGAGCATTCCCACGCGGATTTCTTTCCACATAACTTTCAGAATATCCGCCGGTTCTACCTCGCCGACCGCCATACCACGGATGATCATCGTGCTCGCCTGGCTGCCGGAGTTTCCGCCCGTATCCATCAGCATCGGAATAAACGTAACCAAAAGCGGAATTACCGAAAAGGCATTCTCATATTTTAACAAAATACCGCCGGTCACCATACTGCTCAACATCAGGATCATCAGCCACGGAATACGGTTTCTCGCGAGCTGGAACACGCCCGTCTTCAGGTACGGCTTCTCACTCGGCAGCATCGCCGCCATCTTCTCGAAGTCCTCCGTCGCCTCCTGCTCCATGACATCCATGACATCATCGACCGTGATGATGCCGACCAGACGGTCTTCGCCGTCCACAACCGGTAAACTCAAGAGGTTGTACTCATTGAACGTCTCCACGACCTTTTCCTGGTCTTCCGTCGTATACGCCTTGATCACATGCGGATCCATGATATCGCCCATGAGCGCCGCATAATCATTCATCAGAAGATCCTTGACCGTCACAACGCCCTCTAAGCGGCGTTTTTCATCCATGACGTAGCAGGTGTAAATCGTCTCCTTGTCCACGCCATATTTCCGGATATAATCAAATGCCTGCTCCACCGTCATATTTTTCTTGAGTCCCACGTACTCCGCCGTCATGACGCTTCCGGCGCTGTTTTCCGGGTAATTGAGGAACTGGTTGATCAGTTTTCTCGTATCCGGGCTGGAGTTCTGAAGTACGCGCCGCACGATCGTCGCCGGCAGCTCCTCCAGCATATCGACCGCATCATCGACATACAGGTCATCAATGATGGCGCGCAGCTCATTATCCGTGATACTGGTAATGATGTGCTGCTGCTGTTCGACTTCCAGACAGGCAAATACCTCCGATGCCAGCTCTTTCGGCAGCATACGGAATACAACGACCGTCTTCTCTGAATCCAATTCTTCGATAAATGAGGCAATATCCACCTCATTCATCTCGACCAGCTGGCTTTTCAGCTCCCGGTACTTCTTCCCGGTCAGCAGAGCCAGCAGCTCTTCTTTCTTCTCTTCTTCTAACATT
>OGZP01002321.1_pt1 | contig 12261 bp, 9 predicted proteins | sample 1576811 | NCBI WGS metagenome assembly OGZP01 (sample SAMEA3541553, study PRJEB24748) | human gut metagenome | biome: human gut; feature: human-associated habitat; material: faeces | place: China | collected 2012
AATTTAGGTGCTGAATACAAGGGCTTGGGAGTTTTGGCGCAATTTCAGGGAGTGGCCAATTATAGCCAGGTGCTGGATACACGAAGTGTGTACCGACCATTGATTAACAATAATACAATTTCCAGATATTATTGGGAAAATCGTTGGAGCGAGAATAATCCGAATGGGACATTACCCAGGCTAACTACATTAGGATCAGCGAATAATTATAATAATAACTCATTATGGGTGACAGATGCTTCGTTTTTGAAATTACGAACATTAGAAGTTTATTATCAATTACCTGATAAATGGCTACGTAGGCAGAATGTTGTGAAATCGGTGAAACTTTATGTTCGCGGACACGACCTGTTATGTCTGGATGGCATTGATATTGCTGATCCGGAGGCGTTGGGAGTTACTCATCCTGCGATGAAACAATATACATTTGGTTTTAATTTACAATTCTAAATTGGAGAGACAATGATAAAAAAAATAAAGATTAAAAATATAGTACTGCTTCTATCTTTATTGATGATGACAGGATGTGATTTTATGGATTGTGATGAGTCTGATAACTTTACCAAACAAGAGGTGCTTGATAGCTATAATCGTGTGAAGCAACTGGCAACCAATGTATATGGTTTCTTAAAAGCGGACTTTTGTTCTATAGATGGGGCCATGCTGGATGCGGCTACGGATGATGCCGTCCATATTTACAAGTCTTCCAATATCCAGCGGTTTGTGGATGGTACATGGTCTGCCAATAATTTGGTGGATAATGTATGGGGACATTATTACGAAGGAATTCGGGCAGCCAACTTCTATTTGAAGGAAACTGCCGGACTGACATTTGATGAATGGAAATATTCGGATGATTATGAGGCTATAATGAAAGAGTTTACTAATTATCAATATGAAGTCCGTTTCCTTAGAGCATATTTCTATTTTGAATTAATCAAGCGTTATCGCAATATTCCTTTTGTACTAGATGTCTTGGCACAGAATGAAGCTAACGGGGTAAATCCTGAATCTTATGAGAAGATTGCTAAATTCATCGTGGATGAATGTTCGGATCTTGCACAGATTTTGCCTGTGAATTATGATAATTTCAGTACAAAAGAGAAAGGACGTGTTACGCGGGCAGCTGCTATGGCATTAAAATCGCGTGTTACGTTGTATATGGCCAGCCCTTTATTTTCAGAAGATAGTGAAGATAAATGGAAACAAGCCGCAGAAGCTGCTTATGATATTATTAAACAGAAAACAGATTTAGGCTTGGACTTGGTTCCTTATCCTCAAATATTTAATGACGTTAATAATCAGAAAGCTGAGGTGATATTGTATCGTCCGACAGGTGAGAGCGGTGACTTTGAGAAGGCTAATTTTCCTATTGGAGTGGAGGGTGGAAAGACATCTACCTGTCCGACACAAAACTTGATGGAAGCGTATGATATGAAGGATGGTACTCCTTTTGTATGGAATAATCAGTCAAATCCATACGATAATCGTGATCCTCGTATGAAATATACGATTGTTTGCAATGAAATGAAATGGCCTGTAGACCCTGTGGAAATATGGGAAGGAGGAACTAACGGATTGCCATTGCAGAATGCCACTACTACAGGATACTATTTGAAAAAGTATGTAAATAACACGATTAGTTTCGAGGCTGGCAGCACTGTTACGAAAAAACAGCATAATTGGGTATTGTTCCGTTATGGTGAGATTTTGCTTAATTATGCAGAAGCTATGATTAATGCTTTTCATGATCCCAACTATAAAGATGCTGTTTACAATATGAGTGCGCGTGAAGCGGTAAATCAGATTCGTGGTCGTACAAATATTTCGTTGCCCGGTTTTCCGTCGGATATTACAGAAAAAGATTTCGTTAAACGCCTGAAGAATGAGCGTCGTGTTGAGTTAGCTTTTGAAGGTCATCGTTTTTGGGATGTACGTCGCTGGAAGGAACTGGGACAGACGGCCAATATATATGGAGTAAAAATAACGAAGAATAATGAGGTAATCAGTTATGAGAAATTCTTACTCGAAACCCGTGCGGTAACTGATAATATGTATTTTTATCCTATACCCAATACAGAACGCTTTAAAAATCCGAATTTGGGACAGAATCCCGGATGGTAATTATAAAAATAATATTGGAGTGTCTCCCCGGCAGGAGAGAATACTCCAATATCCTGTTCTTAACTACAGCAATGTGATCTGATACTTTTTTTATGAAATATATTCTTTTCTTTCTTATATTATTTTCCTCAAAGCATATTCTTCTTGCTAATGAAATTACAATGGAGCAGGCTAGAAAAGTGGCTATGAGTTTTTTTTGTGAAACGATACGATCCCGTGGTGGAATTCCCAGACTTCAGCTCGTCTGGGATGGTGAAAGTACTACTACGAGAGGTGGATCATCTCCCGCATTTTATGTGTTTAACCGTATGGATAGTGATGGGTTTGTGATTATCTCGGGAGATGATGTTACCATGCCGATATTAGGATACTCTTGCTCGAATCATTTTGTAGTTGAAAATATGCCTCCCAACTTGCTTGATTGGATGGATGAATTACGCAATCAGATTAATGCGGTCCGGGAGGAACATGTTGTGGGCGCTTCTTATATTTCGAAAGCTTGGACGCGGGCATCAGACGCTATTGGTACGCCAATAGTGAAATTAACCACAGCCTTGTGGGACCAGCAAGCGCCTTTCAACAGACTATCTCCGACAACCAGTGACGGAAAGTCAATTACCGGCTGTGTAGCTACTGCAATGGCGATTATTATGCAATATTATCAATGGCCGGATCAGGGTGTAGGAACTGTACCTGCTTATACTCTACAAGCTGATAAGAATACCCAGATACCAAGCAAAACTTTTGATCGTCCTTATGTTTGGAGCAAGATGCCGGTAAAAGTTGATAAGAATTCGGATACTGATATAAAGGATGAGGTTGCAACTCTTATATATGATTGTGGCATTATTTCAAAGTCACAGTTTGGCAGGAAGTCTACGTGGGCATATTACGAGAATGCACTGGAAGGTATGATAAAGTATATGAAATATAATAAGGGGACTCATATGCAGAATCGGGCTACCCGTGTTATGAGTGAATGGCATCAGATGTTAAGGAAAGAACTTGATGCAAAAAGGCCGATTCTATATACAGCTTCTACTAAATCCGGTGGAGGGCATATGTTTGTAATAGATGGCTATACCCAGGAAAATTATTATCATGTTAATTGGGGGTGGAGTGGAAGTTCGAATGGTTATTACTTATTGACTGTTATGGATCCGTCAAATCCGGGTTCCGGCAGTTCTAGCGGTGGATACACTCAAGAGCAAGCTGCTTTTTTTAACTTGATACCAGATAAGGATGGCACCTCTGCTTTTACAGATAATTTGGTTCTTATTAGGAAGGAAGTGAATGGTGTCTATTATGAAGGACTTGTAATGGATGCTGTTAATATTCAGCCAGAACAAGAATTTAAAATAAGTATAGGAGCTGTTAACAACATCGGACGGTCAGCTTTTGACGGAAACCTGAGAATAGCTTTAGTAGGCAAGAACGGAACTATAAAAGAATATATATCCGAGGAAATCCCTGTTAAGTATCCGGCAGACTCTTACCATAGTGAAACAGACTGTTTCTGTAAAATAACCCTACCAATAAAGGCCGGAGATCGGATTAGAGTATATTACAAGGGTAAATATTCAGAGGATTGGGAATATTTGCGGGGTGGCTCACTATTGAAATCTGAAATTATTCTCAAGGAGGAAGATATGCCTTTGGAAAAAATGACCAGTTTTGCTTATGATAAGAAAAATAAGAAGATTAGTCTGAAGACTTGTCCCCAGGTAGAGTATCAGGTGCTCTCACTAACTAATAACGTGGTATTTTCAGGAATTACTAATGATGATAACCCGGAGATTCGGATTGATACAAGTGAGTTGATTGACAGAGAGTATGTCATTGTGCTCCGGAAGAAAATAGAGGATGAAGACGAGTATGAAGAAAAAAGAATACGTTTTGCAATAGGTAATCAAAATAAGAAATAGGAGAATATGAAGGAGATATTGAAATATATTGGACTGACTTTAATTTTTTTCATGGTATATTCATGTAGCGGTGGAGAGGATATTTTGCAGGAGGGACCGGAAGAAGACCCTTTTAAGGACTATTGCCTTGTAACAATAGAGCATAGCGGGAAATCATTTGGTTTTCTTGAATTTACAGGCAGTAAACTGTCTGGTAATATTCAATGGGGAGATGATAAATCTGAGATGTTTGCAGGAAAAAACACTCCGTCACATGTATATCAGACCGCGGAGGAACATATTATCGTCATAAAAGTTCAACAGGCTGATGGGATTATGTTGCCAGGTATCGAGGGGGTATCTCGGATAGATTTATCTGATTTTTAGTTAATTGAAATATTCTAAAAAAGGAGAAAATGAAAAGAATAACTTTTATATTTATAGTTTTGTTGATGGGGGTGGAAAGTGTATTTGCCCAGTCCTGCACATGGATCTACAGCACGGAAGGAAATATGTGGAAAGAATCGAAAATCAGATTACAATTAAAGCCTGATAAGGAACCCGCTTTAAAGGTGGATACAACAGAAAGCATTCAGGTATTCAAAAGATGGGGAACTTGTCTCAACGAACTGGGATGGGATGCTTTGAATTTGTTGCCCTTTGAACAACAGAAGGAAGTATTAAGTAATCTTTTTTCGAAAGAAGGCGCTTTACGTTTTTCCATGGGGCGTATACCGATGAATGCCAATGATTATGCACGGGACTGGTATAGTTGTGATGAAGTGTCCGGTGATTTTCAGTTAAAGTACTTTTCTATAGAACGTGATAAGAAGACAATTATACCTTTCTGTAAAAGAGTTCTGCACTGTAATCCTGATGTAATCTTTTGGGCATCTCCTTGGTCACCGCCGTCCTGGATGAAGGTTAACCATTATTATTCAGTACGTAGTTGGAATGGACAGAATAAAATGTCTCCTTTGTCTGATGTTGTTCTATATGAAAATACTACGGGGAAGGATGCTGCATATTATCCAAAGCAATTGGCTGTGAATGATTATTTTATTCAGGATTCTCGTTATTTGAAAACCTATGCCAATTATTTCTGTAGGTTTGTTTCTGCCTATCGGGAAGAGAATATTTCCATATCAAGAGTGATGTTTCAGAATGAACCATGGGCATATACCATTTATCCGGGTTGTGCATGGACGCCTGAGGGGATTATAAGATTTAATGTCGAATATTTGGCGCCGGAGTTAAAGAAACAACACCCGGAGGTTTCACTTTTTCTTGGAACACTCAATACCAATCGTTTTGATGTTGTAGATAAGATTCTGTCAGATTCTCGTATGAAAGATGCAGTGGAAGGATTAGGATTTCAATGGTGGGGAGGACAGATTTTGCCTGCTATCCGCAAGAAATATCCGTATTATAAGTATATGCAGACAGAGAGTGAATGTGGTTCAGGAACGTTTGATTGGAAAGCGGCAGAACATACATTTAGGTTGATCAATCATTATATAGGTAATGGTTGTGAGGAGTATACTTTTTGGAATGCGATTTTATCTGACGAAGGAAAAAGTAGCTGGGGATGGAAACAAAATGCTTTGATTCGTGTAGATTCTAAAACCGGGACTATTACGTATACACCAGAATATTATGCGGTGAAGCATTTTTGTAATCAGGTTGTTTCAGGTACAAGGGTTTTACAATATAAAGAGAAGGGGGAGGATAATTTGTCTGTTATTGCTTTCTTGACTCCAGAAGGTAAATATTTGATAGTAGCAGGTAATTATGGTGATGTTGCGCAGCAAATGACGGTACAATTAGGGGAGAAGTATTTAAATGTAACTTTACAGGCGCACTCTTTTAATACATTTATTGTAAAATAATTGTTTATATTGCATTATTATAAAAGCAAGATTAGATGTCCTCTGCCGAATCAAGTGATAATTCGTAGCTTCGGTAAAGTTCTCCTGTAACTTTAGCCTCTGAGAGTTTAACGGTATTTGTCTAAATATTATAATTGGACACTATAAATCTAATATTTTGCTGATATATTATTGATATAGAGACCGATATATTTCTATTTACATCGAACTCATGTTAATTTAAGTGTTCCTCAACTTTATGAAATGAATAAAGTGACGGAAAAAGAAAATGTTGCTTCTTAATACCCCGATAAGGTTTTTAAATTATAGAATGTTCTTCGCAGAGTACGCCTGAAGTAAAGTGAGTAATGTAAAGTAGCCTTTGTTTTAAATTAAAATAGAAATGAAACCAATTTTATACAAACTTATTTGTAGTCTTCCTGTAACTCTTTTTGCCGGAACAGGTACACAGGTCTTTGGACAGGAACAACGCCCGAACTTGGTCTATATTTTTCCTGATCAATATAGGTTGAATGCATTGAGTATATGGAATGATGTGGCATATCGTAATGTTCTGAATACGGTAGGTGATCCGGTTCATACCCCTAATTTGGATAGACTGGCAAAACAGAGTGTGATTTTTAATCGGGCGTGCAGTACTTGTCCGTTAAGTAGTCCTCATCGTGCTATGTTGATGACAGGTGCATTCCCTGAGAAGAATGGAGTACCGGGCAATTGCCATGTGAACAATCAAAACGGTATTCCCGACAGCTTGGTTTGTTTCACTGATGTACTTGCGGGAGCTGGTTATGAAACGGCTTATGTGGGAAAAACGCATTGGCATCGTACGGAAGCCCTGTTTGACAAGGAGAATAATTATGTAGGTACAACTGAAGCACCTGGCGGACATTGTGTGTATCCATACGATACCTATATTCCTGAAGGAAGAGGGCGCAAGAGTAATAAGTACTGGTTTCAGCAATTGAAAGACAATCATTTTAATGCTACTGCCTATTCCAATCGTCCTGAATTGGTGGGTGGAAAGAAAGATGGTGAGCCGTTCCGTTATCGTCGGCTTACCTTGGAGGTTGAAGCGGATGTAGTGATAGGTTATCTGCGAAATAAGCAAGGACAACGAGACGCTTCCAAGCCTTTCAGTTTATTCTGGAGTTTGAATCCACCTCATACCCCTTATCATAGACTTACGGATTGTAAGGAAGAGGTGTTTAATCAATATTATAAAGATTTGAAACCGGAAGAAGTATTGCTACGTCCTAATGTGAAATTTGGTGAGGGTACACAAGTGAAAAACTTGGAACAACTGACACTTCAGGCAAAAATTTATTTCTCTTTGGTGAAGAGTGTGGACGATGAGATAGGTCGGGTGTTGAAAGTTTTGGATGAAGAAGGATTGACTGATAATACCATCTTGATATTCACTGCCGATCATGGGGAAATGATGGGTAGCCACGGTCGTATGGCAAAGAGTGTGATTTATGATGAGTCTTTTTCTATTCCGTTCTTTATACGTTATCCCGGTCAACTGAAACCAGGAGTGAACGATCTGATGTTGGGCGCTACAGATATTATGCCTACTTTGCTGGGTATGATGAACCTTGGAGACCAACTTCCTGAAACGGTGAAGGGAAAGGATTATTCACAAGGTATTCTTACGGGTAAATATAGGAAGGTAAAGAAACCTGTTTCTCAGTTTTTCTATCAGCAGAAAGAGAAAGGTGTACGCACTGACCGCTACTCGTATTTGGTGACAGGGGATGGAAATTATCAACTTTTTGATAATCTGAAGGATCCTTATCAGATACATTCTCTGAAAATAGAGGAAATTCCGTCAATTCAGACAAAGTTACTGAAAAAGGAACTTGGAAACTGGTTGAAGGTGTCGGAGGATGGCTGGGCCAAGGAACACAAATTTCCAGATAGGATAACTTATTAATAAAATACCATATATGGAGAAAAATACAGTTATCAACACATTTTGTCTTTAATCCATATACTTTTGTTACAATCCTCCACAAAGTTGGTGTATTGTCTCGACAGTACCTTCTGTGAATTACATATTTCTTTATCGTTTGCCATTAGTGGTGGATGATATACATTGCTTAAATATATGTTACAGCGCTGTGGACCGATTCTCACAGGGTTGTTTCTTTATTGCTTCCAATACGACGGTTATACAATTGCATCTATTAGGAATAAATCCGCTCCTGAATGCACTTGTTATTGTAATAAAGTAATACTTTGCAGAAGTATGCTGTAAATCCCTTTTTTATATCTAATACAGACGTTTTATTTAGGGAAATTTATAAATAATAATTAATCTATTAGGGTATGAGCACTCTGGTATATGTCCGGCGATTATCTGGATAACACGACGCAAACAGGCCGTTAATGGGCTTTGGCACTGTTCCCACCATATGTGATGCAGTGTTTGATAGCAGATATTAGCCGATATGACGGGGTTAGCTGGGCATAAAGGTAAAAAACGAAGTGACATACATAACTCCTGGAAGGAGATAAAAGTGTTATAAAAAAGTTTGCAAATCGTGTACATTTTATAATAGAAGTACATTTTTTGTAGTATATTTTATAACATCTACACTGTCCCTACTGGCTATGTATTTACTATCGTATACTCTCCGTCTCCGACTTACCCGATGAAGAAAGAAAAAAAGAAGCCGGGGCATCCCTCAGCTTCTCTTCTTATAAAGATTTTCTATTACCCAAAACTCATGTTGCCATTGATTATCATATAACAGATCATAAACTTTCTTATTTCAGATTATACCTTCTGATTAATTTGTAAACCGTTGATTTGTAAAACCTGTATCCTTTAGACGTTACAAATCCTTCTTTATTAAGAATATCCGCTATCTCCTGCAGAGTATGTTCCTCTTTTACTAATGTACGCAACATGGCGACAGCTCTCCTGTTATTGGGATTGTTATCCGCTTTCTCCCTGCAGGTTCTGATACTGTTCTGAATTGCCTGTTCATGTTTGTCCATTAAGTGTTCCGGATTACCCAGCCTGGAGCCTCTTGCCTTCTTAGCCTGTAGGGCAGATTTTGTTCTTGCCGCTATCAGTTCCGCTTCGTATTGTGAGATTGCCGACAGGATATGCAACACCATTTTATTGGCTTGCGGGAAATCACAAAACACGATCTCCACATCATTCTCCAGAAGATTTGACAGAAAGGAAACATTTCTTGCCAACCGGTCCAATTTGGCAACGATCAGTGTCGCTTCTGTTTTTCTGCAAAGGCTTAATGCCTCTTTAAGTTTGGGCCTGTCCTTTTTTCGACCTGATTCAATTTCAACAAATTCAGCAACCGGAGTTTTGTCACGAAGATATTTCTGTATAATTTCCCTTTGTGCTTCAAGTCCCAGTCCTGAATATCCTTGTTTCTGTGTGCTTACCCGAAGATAAGCAATATATTGATTGTTCATTGATTTTAAATTTTAATAGTTTTAACAGTGGTTCCACTGGCTAGATGGTCGTCTAATCTATGGAACCATTCACATTATTGCATAAAAAAGGGCTTTCCATGAGATTTCATGTTCCTATAAACTCTACTTTTTCACAGAAAGCCATCTTTTCAAATTCTGAATATCTCAAAGATTCCCTATTACCTTATAATATCGTATGTATCAGAAATCCTTTTTTCATAATCATCCGTTTTTTCTATATTCTCGTCTATCACAGAAACAAGCATGTCCAGATAAACGTCTTCTATTATTTTTTCTTCTCCTTCAGAATCGGGGATAAGATGTACTTCAAAGAGATCCTTTCCTTCATCGAGAATGATCCGCACCATTCCTGTATGTATGAATCCCTGTACATGAAATTCCAGTCCTCCTTCGACCGGTTTTGTCGTGTCCATATCTACTCCCCACGACATAACTATAATGGGTTGTGTCTTTAAGATTGACCATATATATCCGGCCAGTTTCAGATCATAATTTTTGTTTTCCATATTCGATTGTATTTAAGTTATAATATTCAGTATATATTTTCCGGTAATCCTCCATATCCAGTTTCGGAAAAACGGAGTGGTACATATAATAGAGGTCTTCCGCACTCCATAACTCCCCCTGATCGAGTAGTGCAAATATTTCATCCGTCGCTTCATCGAATTCATCATAGATCCCCCTTCGTCTTCCCGGTATTTCTGCCTGGTGTGGATAAGTGTCAGTACAATTTTCAATGATATGCTCTACCAGTGACAGACAGTTCATGAGGTCTTTCTTTATCGTAAATTCATGGTCCGTATGCGGTTCGTAATATCCACAGCTAAGATTGATGCAACTGACCTGAAGACCTCGTTCCTTTAGTTCCTGCACGTCCGTCATCATTCCATGTATTTTCTTGTATCCGAACTTCTTATATCCGGCAGTTTTTAGGAATTCGGGAGAACATAGTGAGGACCAGCCGATTTCTGTAACAATGTCCTGATAACCCCGTCTGTCAGGCTGTATAACAAATCGGCAGTCATTGAAAAAATCCATCACCGCTTTTCCTGAACCTATACATCCCACCTCTTCACTGACAAAGAATGCCAGTTTTAAGGTATCATACTTTTTCAGACATTTGAGTGCTATCCAGATTCCATTTTTGTCATCGGCTCCGAGTCCTTCCTGTCTTTTATTCCGGGAGCTGTAACCGAATATGATTTCTCCCGTTTCGACAGTCGTGAAGTCTTTTGAATGCAATCTCTGTACCTGGTCAAGATGTGCTACGATGCAGGGATATGATTCCGCTTCCCCCTTTGTTATATACAAGTTCCCGGCCGTGTCTGTTTCAACTTTGGTACCGGGAATTCTCTTGGTATAATTCCATATAAACTTAATCATCGCCCGTTCTTTTCCGCTCGGGCTATAAACCTTGTATAATTTCTTAAGCAATTCCATAATTTTTATTTTTTTGTGGGTTAAACATTTATTTCATTCATCTCGTATGCATAAGGCAGTCCCGTTTCCTCATCTATCCCGTCATAAAGTTTGCCGTTCAATTTATGAAGTTCTTCCGCTTCCAGCAGTCTTTGTGCTGACTCTACGGATATTGTCTTTATCTCATATTCACAAAGGATATTGTTCCATACCCGGTATATGGTTATGCTTTCTGTATGCTCATAGTATTCCTCATCATAGTCGGAATAATGCCAGTTTTCCTTTTTGTACTCCTGTTCCGCTTTCTTCCGGCATTCTTCACAGCAATAGTCCTTCTCCGTTATGTCTGAATAGTATTTATCCTCTTTCAGGAAATCCTCTTCACATTCGGAGCATGATAGTACGTCGGAGTCATGGTGGTATTCTTCCAGTTGCTCTATCCATGTAAATTCTCCCAGATTCTCTACATCACAATAATATTCCTGCCCATGATAATATACGGTGGTGGTTTCACGACAATGATATTCATGGAAATCATCATATTCCTCCTCACCATTCAAAGAACCGTCAGTAATATCAAGTGCGATGTCGCCACTTCCATAATTGTCCGCCGTTCCTTTAGATTCATTGTACCACTTGAATGAATCCTGGTAGCTTAGCGTGTCATCCCAGTCCAGGTCACATTCTATTCTGAATTTCCTGTCTGACAATGAATTCTCCTCCAGGTCAACAAAAGCCCTTGAATCACCACATCCGGCACCGACTTTCTTGTAACCGTCAATGTGTCCCCCCTTTATCAGAGCATCTATTAAAGCACGTTTGAGGGAATTGTTCTCATCGGTAGCGTATTGTCTTTCCGCTAGTCTCCATATTTTTCCATTCTGGTCTGTAACCCTGTTGTAGATGACACACCTTGCTGTCACCTTTCCTTCTTCATTGATCAGGTATGCCGCGCTTGCATCGACTGAATTCGTATAGAAATAATGCAGTTTCCTGTCTACCATGCAGGAATGAAAATCTCCTTTACAGCAGTCTGATGAATAGATTCTCTCAAAGTCTTTGTCAACATGTAGTTTATTCTTCGGTAACCTGCCGTGAGTATACACTTGCCAGTCCGCCGAGAATTCCTCGCACAGATAAGTCACTATCTGTTCAGGGAGGGTTCTGCCGAATTCTGTTTCCAGTATAAGGGAACGGTAGAGTTTTCCCGCTTTCATTTTAAACACCTTTCCTCCGTTTTCATGGTTAATGTAGCGGATTGATCTGGTATCCCCGTCTTTACACAGCCCTTTCAGTTCGTCCGTTTCAAAGTTCCTGGAGTAAAAGAAGTCTCCGTCCAGCTCCAAGACATAACGTAATGACATATCTGAGTGCCCGCTTATAATTATTGTCCGGGTAATGGTCTTCTTCAATTCCGCCATTGAGGAAATATGAAGCAGCGTATAGTTGTTTGTCTCTAT
>OGZP01002331.1_pt1 | contig 12209 bp, 9 predicted proteins | sample 1576811 | NCBI WGS metagenome assembly OGZP01 (sample SAMEA3541553, study PRJEB24748) | human gut metagenome | biome: human gut; feature: human-associated habitat; material: faeces | place: China | collected 2012
TTTTATATTTTTGAGTTTGTCGCGCCCTGCGGGCCGCGACAAACTCATTTTCACACAGAGGCCCAAACGGATAGCCGCGATTGGCGGAACCCTCTCAGGCAAAACCTGACGGTTTTGCCAGCTCCCCCGAAAGGGGGAGCTGGCATTGAGCAAAGCGAGATGACTGAGAGGGTCAGTCACCCGAGAGCTGGCACGGCGCTTTTAATCCGGATCAAGCTGCAAAAATTGATTTCCCTGAGGCGGAGCCATTTCAAATTGTTTTTCTGTCCAAAATGGAGTATAATGAGACAATAAATATTCTGCCGCGGCTGCGGCTCAGATACGGGAGGAACCTTATATGAACAAACCGGTACTGGTGGTCATGGCGGCTGGCATGGGCAGCCGTTACGGCGGCATGAAGCAGATCGACCCGGTGGGGCCGAACGGTCAGGTGATCGTGGATTATTCCCTTTACGATGCCCGCCGCGCAGGCTTTGAGACGGTGATCTTTGTTATCAAGCATGAGATCGAGGATGCTTTCAAGGCAGCCATCGGCGAGCGTGTATCCAAGGCCATGAACGTGAAATACGCCTTCCAGCAGCTGGATGAGCTGCCCGCAGGCTTTGCCGTTCCGGAGGGCCGTGTCAAGCCCTGGGGCACCTGCCACGCCGTTCTGGCGGCAAAGGACCTCATCGACGGCCCGTTTGCGGTCATCAATGCCGATGATTATTACGGCCCGGAGGCCTTCCGGGTGATGTATGATTACCTGTCCACCCACGAGGACGGCAGCTATTACGACTACTGCATGGTAAGCTATCTGCTCCGGAACACTGTCTCCGAGAACGGCAGCGTGGCCCGCGGCGTGTGCGTAACCGACCCCGACGGCACCCTGCACAGTGTGACCGAACGCACCCGCATTGAAACGTACGAAAACGGCGTACACTTCACCGAGGACGGCGGCGCAAGCTGGACCGACCTGCCTGGCGATACCCCGGTGAGCATGAACCTGTGGGGCTTTGGCAAAAGCTTTCTGGACGAAGCCGAGCAGCGCTTTGCGGGCTGGCTGACCGAAAATCTGCCTAAAAACCCGCTCAAGTGTGAGTATTTCCTGCCGCTGGTGGTCACGGAACTGATCGAAGAGGGCAAGGCAAAAATTCAGGTGCTGCGCAGCACGGATAAATGGTACGGCGTTACCTACCGTGAGGATAAGCCGCTGGTGGTGGAAGCCATCGCCCGCAAAACGGCAGAGGGCCAGTACCCGGAAAATCTGTGGGCCTGACCATTTAAAATGCCCTCCGCTTGGCTCTGGGCACCCGGCACAACTTTTCTGTAAAAACAAAAATCGGAAACGACCACAGTCGTTTCCGATTTTTTTAACGTTTAATCACTTATTTTGTCTGGGGAGGGGTAAGGGATGCCCCTTCATCCGAGAAGATCCAGAGCGTTTCATCGATATGAGAGCCACTCCTGGAGTAGGGTGTCACCTTGACGCGGAAGGTGGTGTCGTCGGTCTTTTTATAGGTGTGCTCCACGATGTCGCCGGTCAGGACCTTGCTGCGGATATAGTTGTAGTCCAGCAGGTCCGCCAGACTCTCGCGGTAGGCGGGCTGCACCTGCGTATCACGGTACTGCTGCAGAACGGCGAGGAAAGAGCCGCCGGAGGTGTCCAGAATTTTCTGGAAATAGTCCGGGACGATCACGCCGCGCATACGGTCGGTCTTCAGATCCACAACGAACACGCTCTTGTACTTGGGGGCAAGGACCCGCAGGAAATGCTCGGCATCCCGCTTTTCGGTCAGGGTCTGCTCCAGCTTCTCGTTCAGGCCCCGCAGCTGGCGCTCCTGGCCGTTGCGGGCATAATAGGCCTGCTTGTCCTGCCGCATGGCAGCTTCGGCCTGATTCATGGCATCGTCCAGCCGGTGCAGGTCGTTGGTGCTCTGGATGCCCACCGAGATCTCATATTCCTTCGCGCGCAGGAAAGCACGCATCTTGTCCACAGCCACCCACACGCTGTAGGGCGGCTGGTTCGGGGTGAGGATCACGAATTCGTCACCTCCGATGCGGTAGATGCGGCTGGAAACAAAGAACTTGCGGGCCGCATTGGCAATGAAGCAGAGCATGGCATCGCCGCTGCGGTGGCCCAGATGGTTGTTGATCTCGTGCAGGCCCACCACATCGATGTAGGTGCACACCATGGAGTCGTATTCGCTGGACTGCAGCGTCCGCAGATCGGTCTCGAAGAGGCTGCGGTTCAGCAGGCCAGTCAGGGTGTCGTGGCTGTAGGAGAAGTCCAGCTCCTCGCTGAGATGGTCGGCCTGTGCATCCTCACGCACCACCACGGTGGCCCATGGGTTCTGGGCGCAGCAGTTGCGGCAGGGCAGAAATTCCATGGTGATCCACACGAACTGGCCGGACACGTTTTTGCGGAAGCGGTAGGCCTCCGGCTGCTGGGTGCTGAAAACAGCGGAGCGCAGGGCCTCTAGATCGGTCTGGTCGGTGAACATCTCCGCGTCGTCCGGGTGGATCACCTTGTTCGTCACCATGCGCTCACAGTAAGCGGCAAAGTCCTCCTCAGTGTCCGAACCCGCACCGGGCAGGCGTGGATCCCGCTTGATGACCCGGTATTCGCCGGTGGAAAGATTCAGCAGGGAAAGCTCCAGCACATTATCCGCAAAGATCTGGTAGGCCTGCAGTGCCAGTGCGGTCTGCTCACTGTCGGAGACGGGGACCCGGCGGTCATGGCGCATCAGGTCGCGGCGCATCAGGTCGCGGCGCATATCCCAGTAATCCTCGCTGTTGGGCTGGGCCAGCAGGGCCTCGGCGTTCTCCACCGGCATGGGCTTGTAGAAATAATAGCCCTGCGTATACAGGCAGTCGGCGGCCTGCAGCATGGAGACCTGCTCCGGCGTTTCCACGCCCTCGGCGATGATGGGCAGATTCAGGCGGTGGGCCATATCCACCACCGATTCCACGATCTGCACGCCCTTGCTGCGGTTCTGCTGGTTCATGTCGATGAGCTTCATGTCCAGCTTGATGGCATCCACGTTGGTGTCCTTGAGCATATTCAGCGAAGAATAGCCGCTGCCAAAGTCGTCCATCATCACAGAGAAACCTTTGCGGTGCAGGCCCTGGATGGTGTTTTCCACCAGAGAAGCGTTTTCGGCCAGCATGGTCTCGGTGATCTCAGCCAGCAGGAGCTTGGGCTCCAGCTGATACTTTTCCACAAGGTTGGAGAAGATCTGCGGCACGTCCAGATTGACGATATCCACCACGGAAACGTTCACAGATACAGGCACAAGATTGCTGCCGCTCTCCTGCCACTTGTGCAGGGTCTTGCAGACAGACTCCCAGATATACTGATCCAACTGGGTCACAAGGCCGGTGCTTTCCAACAGGGGCATGAACTCAGACGGGGGCACGCAGCCGCGGGTGGGGTGGTTCCAGCGCACCAGTGCTTCCATGCCCACGATGGCGCGGGTCATGCTGTTGCACTTGGGCTGCAGAAAGAAGCAGAACTCGTGATTTTTCAGGGCGTGCTCCAGCTCGCTCAGCAGCTGACGCTGCTTCTTGAGACGGCTGAGCATGGCCGGAGTAAAGCGGTGCATACCGCCTACGGCCGGGCTGGGGTCTACCGATGCGATCTGTGCAAGTGCATCGGGTTGCAGTGCGCCGACATTTTCATTCAACTTCAGTTCTTCGGACATGATAAATCCCTCGCTGTTGGATGTTTTCGACAAAATATGGCATTTTAGAAAACAGTATAGCACGATTTTAAACCTTTGAAAATAGATATTTAAAACATTGCGACATTGCGGCAAAAAAGAACGGAACGCCAGACGGATCCGGAAGGCGGGGCATAAAAAGACCGCTGCATTCCTGTGCAGCGGTCTTTTGGGCAGCGGTCTCAGGCATCCTTGCGGGTGTCGGAGCCGTTTTTCTTCGGTTCTTCTTCGGGGCTTTCCCGGCGGGCAAGACCAAGGCGCAGGGCCTTGAGGGTGGTCTTTTTTACGCCATGCTTCAGGCCGGGGAAGGCGCGCAGCATGCGGCGCGGGCCAACGATGCGGGGGGTGCGCAGCAGCTGGGCCTGCATTTCATCGCTGCGGGCCTGCAGCTCCTCGGCCAGCTGTTCCAGACGCAGCAGCTCGGCAGCGCGCTCCATCGTGCCCTTGGCGGCCAGCTGTGCAGCCTTGGCGGCTTCGGCCGTGTTGAGCTTGGCGATCTCGGAAGCACGCTTTGCGGCCTCGCGGGCCTCTTCGGTCTTGGCACGGACGGCGGCCAGCGTTTCACGCAGGGCGCGCTTTTTCGGTGCGGCTTCGCGGGCCTCGGCGGCAGCAAGCTTGAGCTGCAGGCGCTGCTCGTCCAGCTTCTGGTCGGCGTTCAGGGTGGTGGTGCCCAGCAGCTGGGTCATGGCATCGCTGACGGCATGGATACTGTCGGCCAGCTGCTCCATGGCATCCAGCGTCTTGGCCAGACCGGAGGCGGCAAAGGCCGTAACGACTACGTCTGCCGCGTAGACTGCATAGAGCACACACATAACGACAAAGCCCACAAAGGGCGGGACCATATCCACAAGACCGGCGACGACCGGGTGGACGATGCGCATGACCACCAGCGTGCCCACGCCCCACAGCAGGCTGAATTCCAGACAGATGTAGCCGCCGATGTTGAAGGGAAAGTCGCTGTAGTCCCACCAGCGGGTGTGATAGAGCTTATACAGTGCCCAGCCGCCCACCAGCTCCAGCGCACTGGGCAGGATGATGCCGCCGATGTACAGCAGCAGGACGCTGCCCTGCAAAGGGGTCAGGGCGAACAGCACGATGATCATGCCGAAGCCGTAAATGGGGCACACCGGGCCGTTGAGAAAGCCGCGGTTCACCAGCTGACCGGTGGTGGCGGCGGCAAAGATGACCTCCAGACACCAGCCGGTGCAGGAATAAATGAGGAAGAAGGCCAGCACATGATACAGCGAAAAGCCGCATACTGTGGTGGTCGTGAGAAAGTTGAGCATAAAACACCTCCTGTGAGAATCATGCTGCTGCGCAGGTCAGTTCTGCTTTTGTACGATCTTGTATTCATCGCCCGGCTCAAAGAACGGGCAGGCGGCCGTGCTGCGGGAAAGATAGCGGGCCATCTCGTCCTCGTCCAGACAGCCGCCCTGAGCACAGTACCAGCTGCCGTACTCGTCCTGCACATTGTTCAGGCAGATCTCGCAGGGGTCATTCATTGCCTTCGCCTTCCTGTGCGGCCTTGGCAGCAGCCTCGGCCTCGGCCGCTTCGCGGGCCTGACGCTTGAGGATCTTCGGCTCGATCCAGGTCACGCTGGCAGGGTCCGGGTCCTTGCGGGCGATCAGGGCCTTGATCTTGATGCCCATTTCGGTGAACATGCCCTCGTGTTCGGTGCGGATGTTCCACTCCGGCTCGTTCTCATGGAGGTCAAAGGTCATCCACTCGATGTCGTAGCCGGAAGCGGGGAAGTATTCCAGACTGTCGCGGAACAGATCATCGTCGTCGGTCTTGAAGTAGATCTCGCCGCCGTCCTTGAGGAACTCACGGTAGTTGATGAGCTGGCGCGGGTAGGTGAGGCGGTGCTTGTGGGAAGAGCCGTTCTTGCTCCACGGATTGCAGAAGTTGATGTAGATGCGGCTGACCGTATCCTCGGCGGTAATGACCCCCTTGATGCGCTCGATGTCGGTGCTCATGATCTTCACGTTGTCGATGGGGCGGCCTGCAGCCTGATAGGCGGCTTCGATCTTGCGCTTGGCGAGGATGAGCACCTTATCGGTGATATCGATGCCCAGGTAGTTGTTTTCCGGGTGGGCACAGGCCAGCTGGGAGATGAAGCCGCCCTTGCCGCAGCCCAGTTCCAGCACAAAGGGCTGCTCCGGGCGGGCGTACTGGGCGTGCCACCTGCCGCCCCAGATCAGCGGCTCGTGCACATGGAAGTCGGCTGCCATCAGCTCGTCGTGGGCATAGGGTTTGAAACGCATTCTCATAGTTTGTTGTTCTCCTTAAAATTAACGTGGCTCGCCCTCTCAGGCGCTGACGCGCCAGCTCCCCCAAAGGGGGAGCCCTTGGCAAAGCCGGAAGGTTTTCCGTACTGCCAAAGCCTCTCCCTTTGGGAGAGGTGGCTTTGCGAAGCAAAGACGGAGAGGGCGAGGATGCTTACCGGTTTTGCTCCCGCAAAAATTCCTCCACCTGTTCCGGTGCAGCGGCGCAGCTGCCCTGACAGATGCCGGGCTTGCCGCCGCCGCGTCCGTTCAGGGCGGCGTTCAGGGCTTTGGTCAGGGCGCGCACATCGCCGTCTGCCTGCGCGATGCAGTAGCCGGTGCCCTTTTCGGTGGGGGTCAGGGCGGCGCAGAGACCGGTGGTGGCTTCGGTCAGGCGCACCGCCAGCCGGTGCAGGCCGTCCGGGTCAAGGTCGGGCACTGTGCGGATGGCATCCTCACCGGGGTTTGCCAGCTGGGCAAGTGCATCGAACAGCTGAGAACATACACCAAAGTGTGTAAACTTGAGCGCAGTATACTCATCGTAGACGCGATGCACCGCCACAGCAGTCTGGTCGGCCTTGGCCGAGAGCAGCGCCCCGATCTCTGCCTGCCGCTGGCGCATAGCCTGTGCAGCAAGCAATGCCCGCTGGCCGCACACCACGCTCAGCCGCACGCCGCCCTTGTAGTTCTCGCTGGCCAGAATTTTGATCTGTCCCACCTGTCCGGTGGTGCGGGTGTGAGTGCCGCAGCAGGCGCAGACATCCGCACCGGGAATGGTCACGATGCGCACCTGCCCTTCGATCTCCTTTTTGGAGCGGTAGACAAGGGCGGCAAGCTCCTCCCGGGTGGGGTAGCTGACCAGCACCGGCACATCCTGCCACACGATGCGGTTGGCGGCAAGCTCGGCTGCCTGCAGGCCCTCGGCAGAAATGGGCACGCTGGTGTCCATGCGCACAGCCTCGGAACCGATGTGGAAGCCCACGTTCTCGGCCCCGAACATCTGGTGCAGGATGCCGGAAAGGATGTGCTCACCGGTGTGCTGCTGCATTTTGTCAAACCGCCATTCCCAGTCGATGCAGCCGGAAACGGCAGTGCCGGGAACAGCGCTTTCCGGCAGAGCGTCCACGCTGTGCCAGAGGATGCCGTCACGCTCGTGCACATCGGTCACATTCAGCGTGGCACCGTCCGGCAGGGTCAGGGTGCCCCGGTCGGCAGGCTGACCGCCGCCCTCCGGGTAGAACACCGTGCCGTCCAGCGCAATGCGCCCGCCGCCGGTCTTTTCGTCCGGCTCTGCGGTAAGGATGGTGCTCTCGCACTGGGTGCGGAAAGCGTCCTGTTCAAAATATTTTTCTGTGCGCTGCATGGCGCGGGTACCTCCTGTTCAGGGTGCAGTTTGACGATTTAAAATGGCCGCCGCAGGCTCTGGCCATATTCAGCGGAAAATTTATTTTTATTTTTGCAGAATTGGAACGACTGCGGTCGTTCCAATTCTGCTTTTTCACGCAAGGGGCCGTAAAGGCCAACAACAAAAGAGATTTTACTGCATCTGCCGGTTTCGGCCCTTCTGGTGAAAATGCGTTTGGAGCGGCCCGCGTTTGCGTAGCAATGAAAGCCCCGGTGGGGCTTTTAAGCGGCGAGCGGTCTGCGTCAGCAGATGGAGGGGCCTTGCCCCGACAAGTTCCGCAGGCCGCGACAAACGCGAAATAAAAAATCTGGATTCCGCTGAACATAGCCAGAGCGAAAGCGGAGGCTATTTAAAATCGAAAAAGGGATACGCACCCAGTTTAAAAATAAGTATACCACGTTTTTTGCCTGTGGAAAATAGTCTGCGGATATGTTATGATAGGAAACAACGATATTCCCATAAAATGTTAAAAATGAGGAAGGTAATAGCATGCGTGAAAGTGGAATCCTGATGCCGGTGTCCAGCCTGCCCGGCCCTTACGGTATTGGCTGCTTTGGCAAGGAAGCATTCAAGTTTGTGGATTTTCTGGCACAAGCGGGCCAGAAGATCTGGCAGATCCTGCCGCTCAGTCCCACCGGCTACGGTGACAGCCCCTATCAGAGCTGCTCGGCCTTTGCGGGCAACCCCTATTTTATCGACCTCGACGCTTTGAAGGAAGAAGGCCTGCTCACCGCCGCCCAGCTCAAGGCCGAAAAATGGGGCACAGACCCCAAAGAGGTGGACTACGGCACTTTGTATGGGAGCCGCTTTAAAGTCCTGCGCACCGCCTACGCCGCATGGCGCAAGCAGTGCGCTGGGCTGCACGGCTGCAGCTATTACTTCCCGGATGATTATTATGCCTTTACCCTCGCCAATGAGGAATGGCTGGACGACTACGCCCTGTACATGGCCCTGAAAGTGGCCAACGGCATGAAGAACTGGGTGGAGTGGGACAAGCCCTACCGCCTGCGCGACAAGAAGGCCCTTGCTGACTTTGCCGCCGAAAACGAGGAGGAGATCGGCTTCTGGAAGTTCGTGCAGTACAAGTTTGCGGCCCAGTGGCAGGCGGTGAAGGCCTATGCCAACAAAAAGGACGTGCAGATTTTGGGCGATATCCCCATCTACGTCTCTGCCGACTCGGTGGATGCATGGGTGGGCGGCGCGCTGTTTGAGCTGGATGCCGACGGCGGCTTTGCCCGTGTGGCGGGCTGCCCGCCGGATTACTTCTCTGCCGACGGTCAGCTGTGGGGCAACCCGCTGTACAACTGGGCCTACCACAAAAAGACCGGCTACGCGTGGTGGGTGCGCCGGGTGCGCCACGCACTGGGCATCTACGACCTGCTGCGCATCGACCACTTCCGCGGCTTCGATACCTATTGGGCCATCCCGGCGGACAGCACCACCGCCCGCACCGGCAAGTGGGAGAATGGCCCCGGCATGGAGCTGTTCGATGCGCTGGAAGCTGCCCTTGGCAAGCTGCCCATCATTGCCGAGGATCTGGGTGAACTGTTCCCCAGCGTGCGAAAGCTGCTGGCCGACAGCACCTTCCCGGGCATGAAGGTGCTGCAGTTCGCCTTCAGCGGCGGGGACAACGAGTATCTGCCCCACAACTACATCAAGAACAGCGTAGTGTATCCCGGCACCCACGATAACACTACCCTGACCGACTGGTGGGAGAACGGCGCTTCCGAAAAGGAAAAGGCTGCCGCTGCCGCTTACCTGCACCTGACCGGCGTAAAGCCCACCGCAAAGGAGCTGGCGGCCATCCGGACCGATGATGTCCGCATCGCTCTGCTGCGCGCAGCGCTGGGGTCGGTGGCTGACCGGGCCATCATCCCCATGTACGACTGGCTGGGTCTGGGTGCGGAAGCACACCTGAATACCCCCGGCAAGCTGGGCGGAAACTGGGCATGGCGCGCCGCTGACGGCTTTGCCGCCAAGGCACTGGCCAAGACCATCCACGACGAGTGCAGTGTGTACTGCCGCGTATAAACAGAAGGCACAGAGCGGCGGGAGCTTGGCAATTTGACGAAAATGTAAAAACTCCGGCAGAAAATTGTGCGTTTTGCTGGTAAAATCGGAAGCTGAATGGTATAATGTTGCTAAAGCAGCATTATGCCATTTTTCTTTGCCTGATGCGTTCCCGGCATTTCCGGAAACAGGGCGGGCGCGGGATGCATAATGCGGCAGATGGTTCCTGAACGTATGGGGAACAGGTGACTGCACGCGGGATACGGGAGCGCTGCGTGCGCAGATGATGGGGAAAATTACATGAAGAAAGAATGTACCGAGCAGGATCTACGGGAACTTGCGCGCTCAGCGCAGGCCGTATTTGAGGCAGTGACCCTGACCGAAGCACCGCTTTGTGACGGCTGGCAGGACGATGGCCTGCGGGTGGACTACGAGCTGCGCAATGGCCGTGTGGACTGTGTGCTGCACCGCAGAGTGGAAGCGGACGGCAAATGCTGGGAGCTGGAAATGTGCGCACCGCTGGCAGGCAATGTGCTGCCGGAAGAGCGCATGACACCCCGGGAGCGGGAACTGTGCCGCGAGGATATGAGCCACGATTTCCTTACCGGCGTGTACAACCGCCGCTATCTGGAAACGGTGTTTGCCCAAAAGCTGGAACAGTGTGCAGCGCAGGGCCGCAAAGCGGCCGTGGCACTGGTGAGCATCGACAACGGCCAGAAGCTGCGGGATACCTACGGCCAGCCTGTGATGGACCAGCTGCACTGCTTTGTGGGCAACCAGTGGAAAAAGAGCTTTGATACCCCTGCGGCCCGCGTGGTCTGCCGCCTGACCGGCAGCATCTTTGCGGTGGGCTGTCTGGATGCCGACGGCAAGCAGCTGGCAGAGGAAATGCAGAACCTGTATCAGCAGATGCCCCGGGAGTGCATCACCACTACCGGCATGATGCGCCGGGTGCCCTTTACCCTGAGCTGCGGCGTGGCGAGCCTTGAGGATGTGCAGGCCAAGAACTGGCAGGCACTGTACGAGCTGTGCGACGCACGCCTGCGGGAGGCACAGAACGCCGGCGGCGATCAGATGCGTGCAGAATAAAACCAGTGTATAAAATCCCCCTTTTGGCGCAGACTAAGGCCAGAAGGGGGATTTTTTGTATGGAAAACCAGAAAAACGACAACCTGAACCTGCTGGAAGCCGTGGTGCAGAATACCGAGATGGGCAAGAACACCTTGGAACAGATCGTGCCGATGACCGACGATGTGCAGTTCAAGGCCGAGCTGCTGCGCCAGCGCAATGTGTACCACCAGCTCAATCAGGAAGCGCACACCGCCATCGAGGCCTGCGGCGGCACCGCGCAGGGGCAGAGCGCCATGGCAAAGCTGAACACGAAAATGGGCATCAGTATGAAGACCCTCACGGACAAGTCCACCCGCAATCTGGCCGAGATGCTCACACAGGGCAGCGGCATGGGGGTGGTAGACTGCGTAAAGGCCCAGAAGGATTACCCCAATGCCGCGCCCGGTGCAAAGCGCCTTGCCCAAAGGCTGCAGGAGTTTCAAGAGGATAGCCGGGTAAAGCTGGAACAGTTCTTGTAAAAGAAAACCCTCTCAGGCTCACTTTGTTCGCCAGCTCTCCCGAAGGGCGAGCCATTGGCAAAACGGAAAACGTTTCCGGAATGTCAAAAGCTCCCCCTTTCGGGGGAGCTGGCAATGCGAAGCATTGACTGAGAGGGTTCTTTTTTACAGTGCTTCCACCATTGCTGCCACGATCTTGGTGGCGGTGGCTACATATTCCGCAATGCTGAACTTTTTCACCACCAGCACCTCGTGGCCGTCCTCGTCAGCGTTGTCGCTCATGGCGCGCAGGATGACGCAGGGCACACCGTTCTTGGCGGCAATCTGGCTCACAGCGGCACCTTCCATCTCCACGCAGTCGGGGGCGCATTTGGCTTCAATGGCAGCCTTGGTTTCACTGTCGCCCACAAACAGGTCGCCGGTGGCGATCTTGCCCACCAGAGCCTTCACACCTGCTTCGGCGCAGGCTTTTTCGGCGGCAGCGATCAGCTCCGGGTCGCCGGTGTATTCCTTGAGGAACGGCGGGTTCTGGCAGATCATGTCCAGCTGTGCGTCGTGGTACAGCACGGTCTTGCCGATGACCACATCGCCAATGCCGATCTTCGAGGTCATATTGCCTGCGATGCCGGAAAAGATGATCTTCTCCGCGCCGAATTTTGTGATGAGCACCTGCGTGGTGGCGGCGGCATTGGCCTTGCCCATGCCGGCACAGCACACCACCACCTGTTTGCCGGCCAGCGTGCCCTTGTGGTAATCCACGCCGCCGTAGGGCTCCACGGTGACGTTTTCCAACTTTGCACACAGCTGATCGACTTCATCGGGCATTGCGCCCATAATACCGAAAATCATAGGAAACCTCTTTTACGATTTTAAATGGCCGACGCGTACGCTCTGGCCATATATAGCGGAAAGTTATTTTTAATTTTGTAAGTTCCAAAAGCCTGCGGGCTTTTGAAACTTACTTTTTCACGGGAAGGGGCGAAACCGGAAGTGACATCTTTGCCGAAAATCAGACGTTGAACAGGAACTCGATCACATCGCCATCGTTGACAACGTATTCCTTGCCCTCGGTGCGCTGCAGACCCTTGGCCTTGACGGCGGCGTAATCGAAGTTGTTGGCTTCCAGATCGCTGTAGCCAATGACGCTGGCACGGATGAAGCCGCGCTCGAAATCGCTGTGGATCTTGCCGGCAGCCTGCGGTGCTTTGGTGCCCTTGCGGATGGTCCATGCGCGGCACTCCTTCTTGCCGTCGGTCAGGA
>OGZP01002360.1_pt1 | contig 12075 bp, 4 predicted proteins | sample 1576811 | NCBI WGS metagenome assembly OGZP01 (sample SAMEA3541553, study PRJEB24748) | human gut metagenome | biome: human gut; feature: human-associated habitat; material: faeces | place: China | collected 2012
GTTGATGTGGTAAATGCACAAGACATAGAGGAACAACAGGCAGATAACAGCAACAAGGAACAGCTTTCGCAGCAGAATACAGATAATGTCAATATTGGTATGAGTGTGGAATTACCTACGGAGCCAGGGAAGAAGGTTACGGTAATGGATGTTTTCTTTTCTAATGCACAGGGAAAGTTTTATGCACTTTTTCTTGTAATATTTGCGGTTATGTTTGCAACAGCAGATATTAAGAGCGGTTATATTAAGAATATTGGTGGACAGGTTTCACAAAGGGGGATGCTTATTGTTTCAAGGGCAGTTGCGCTTGCCTTATTTACAGCAATTACCTTTGCAGGGATATTTGTATTCCAGGCAGCAGCGAATATGCTTGCGTTTAAATGTGTGGTGTGGGGTAACTGGAAGGAGATTATACCTTATTTCTTAACAGAACTTACGCTTCATTATGCATTTGTGTTAATATGTATGGCGATAGCAGTTATAATTAAGAACAATGTCATAAGCATGACCTTATCGGTATGTCTTACTATGAATATAATGAGCATTGTGTATGCCTTTATAGATTATGTAGTTAACAGGAGTGGCCATCATAACTTTAGCATTTATAAGTATACAGTAACTGGAAGGATGGCAATGCTTCCTATGAATGCAGGCAGGGAGGATATTATTAGTTCAATGTGTGTGGCAGCCACATTTATTATTATAATGCTGTCATTAAGCAGTTATATTTTTCAGAAAAGGGATATTTAGAGAATGAGGATTATTATTGGAATATTAGCAGTAATAATTATTATACAGGCATTTATTATGTGGAAATACCAGCGGCAGATTAAGGACATCTGCCGCCAGTTGTCGTTTCTTATGGAACACGATAGTAACAAGCTGATTCAACGCGAAATAGATATGGGAGGAATAGGTGAGCTTTCAGATAAATTGAATGAACTGCTTGACTTGCGTAAAAAAGAAAGAAACGAGTACAGAAAAAAAGAAGAGCTGATTGCAGATACATATACTAATCTTTCACACGATATAAGGACACCGCTTACATCGCTGGATGGGTATTTCCAGCTTATAGAGGAATGTGACAATATAGATGACCAGAGGAGATATCTTGATATAATCAGAGAAAGGCTTAACAGCCTCAATGAAATGCTGGAGGAGCTTTTTACATTTACCAAGTTGAAAAATGATTCATATAAACTGGAGCTTACGGACTGTTGTATGAACAGAATATTAAAAGAAACTGTATTTTCTTATTATGATGAATGGAAAAAGCAGGGCATCTGCCCAGAGATTAGTATTACTGAGGAAATGCTGTATATATCAGGTAATAAGCAGGGCTTAAGGAGAGTTATACAGAATGTCATAAAAAATGGTCTTGATCATGGGGAAAAGAATATAAGTATTGAGCTGGACAGTTATGATAATCAAGTTGTACTTAAAATTAGTAATTACACCAGACATCCTGAGAATATTGACTTAAGCCACGTATTTGAGAGATTTTACAAGGCAGATGTGGCAAGGGGCAGAACATCAACCGGGCTGGGCTTGTCGATTGCAAAGGAACTTGTGAAGCGTATGAATGGGAATATAAGTGCAAGGATAGAGGGGAATGAGTTTGTTGTTGAGATGAAGTTTCCAGTGGTGGAAATATAGATTGCAGCATTTATGAAAAAATAACGGTTAATTATTGACATTTGCAGGTCAATTATATACAATCACATTATCTGCGATGACGAAGACAGTAGATTATGAAAGAAAGCTATAGCGAGCCGGGAGGGTGAAAGCCGGTGTGAGTAGGTCATAGTTGAATATCACTTCCAAGCATCCTTGCAGAACTTTGTAGGATAATATTGCTTTTGGTAATTTTATTACAGTCGGTTGAAAGGTTATTATAATCGTTGATATTATAACTGTTGATTATTATTGTGATTATAAAGCTAATCTAATGCCTTAAATGTAATATAGTAATATATATCTACGGAAAGTAAGTAAGGACGGTAATCCCACCGTTACAAGGGACGCATATGATGGTATGTCGTAATTGATATAGGTTAAGTTGATTCAGCCCCTGTCGTATTACGGCAGGGGCTTTTTTGCGTGTGTAACGACATTTGTTACAGCACCAATAAAGCAAGCTAACATCGTTACGATTAAGTAAATGATTTGAAAGGAGTAACACAATGGTATACGAGAAAGTTTCATCAGATATGAATTTCGTAGACAGAGAAAAACAGGTTGAAAAGTTCTGGAAGGATAATGATATATTCCAGAAGAGTATTGATAACCGCAAGAAGGGGGAAACATATACATTTTATGATGGACCTCCAACAGCTAATGGTAAGCCACATATCGGACATGTTCTTACAAGAGTTATAAAGGATATGATTCCAAGATATAGAACAATGAAGGGTTATATGGTTCCACGTAAGGCCGGCTGGGATACACACGGACTTCCAGTTGAGCTTGAGCTTGAGAAGGAGTTAGGTCTTGATGGCAAGGAACAGATTGAAGAGTACGGTCTTGAGCCATTCATCAAGAAATGTAAGGAAAGCGTATGGAAATACAAGGGTATGTGGGAGGATTTCTCATCTACAGTTGGTTTCTGGGCTGATATGGATAACCCATATATCACATATGATGATAACTTCATCGAGTCTGAATGGTGGGCTTTAAAGCAGATATGGGATAAAGGTCTTTTATACAAGGGCTTCAAGATTGTTCCTTACTGCCCACGTTGTGGAACACCTCTTTCATCACACGAGGTAGCACAGGGCTACAAGGCTGTTAAAGAGCGTTCAGCAGTAGTACGTTTCAAGTGTGTAGGCGAAGATGCATATTTCCTTGCATGGACAACAACACCTTGGACACTTCCATCTAACGTTGCACTCTGCGTGAACCCAGAAGAAACATATGTAAAGGTTAAGGCAGCAGACGGCTATACTTACTATATGGCAGAAGCACTTCTTGATAAGGTGCTTGGAGGACTTGCAGTTAAGGCCGGCCAGACAGTAACAGGAGCAGCTATTGAAGAAGGTAAGGAAGCTGGAAGCGGTGCAGGCGTTGACTACGAAGTATTAGAAACTTACAAGGGTAAAGACCTTGAATATAAAGAATATGAGCCATTATACCAGTGTGCGGCAGATGTTGCAGCTAAGCAGCACAAGAAGGGACATTTTGTTACATGTGATGACTATGTAACTATGTCAGATGGTACTGGTATCGTTCATATTGCACCAGCATTTGGTGAAGATGATGCCAAGGTTGGACGTAAGTATGACCTTCCATTCGTACAGTTTGTTGATGGAAAGGGTGAACTTACAAAGGAAACACCATATGCAGGACTTTTCGTTAAGAAAGCAGACCCAGAGGTTCTTAAGGATCTTGATAAGGAAGGTAAGTTATTCGATGCTCCTAAGTTCGAGCACGATTACCCATACTGCTGGAGATGTGACACACCACTTATCTACTATGCAAGAGAATCATGGTTTATAAAGATGAGTGACCCAGAAGTTAAGGCTAACTTAATAGCTAACAATAAGACAATTAACTGGATTCCGGAAACTATCGGAACTGGACGTTTTGGCGCATGGCTTGAAAATGTTCAGGACTGGGGAATTTCACGTAACAGATACTGGGGTACTCCTCTTAATATCTGGGTATGTGAGGATTGTGGAGAAATGTTATCTATCGGAAGCAAGGCAGAATTAAAGGAACATTCTGATAACTGCCCAGATGATATCGAGCTTCACAGACCATATATTGATGCTGTTACATGTACTTGTCCTAAGTGTAAGGGCAAGATGAAGAGAGTTCCAGAAGTTATCGACTGCTGGTTCGACTCAGGTTCAATGCCATTTGCACAGCACCACTATCCATTTGAGAATAAGGAAGTGTTTGAACAGCAGTTCCCTGCTAAGTTCATTTCAGAAGCCGTTGACCAGACAAGAGGATGGTTCTACTCACTTCTTGCTATATCAACACTTCTTTTCAATAAAGCACCTTATGAAAATGTTATCGTACTTGGTCACGTTCAGGATGCAGACGGACAGAAGATGAGTAAGTCAAAGGGTAACGCGGTAGACCCATTTGATGCATTAAAGAAGCACGGCGCAGATGCTATCCGCTGGTACTTCTATGAGAATTCAGCACCATGGCTTCCTAACAGATTCCATGACAAGGCTGTTACAGAAGGTCAGAGAAAGTTTATGGGAACTATCTGGAACACATATGCATTCTTTGTACTTTATGCTAACATAGATGATTTTGATGCAACTAAGTATACACTTGAGTATGATAAGCTTCCTGTTATGGATAAATGGATTCTTTCTAAGCTTAATACTCTTGTTAAGACTGTTGATAACAATCTTGCCAACTACAAGATTACAGAAACAGCAAGAGCACTTGAGGACTTTGTAGATGAGCTTTCTAACTGGTATGTAAGAAGATGCCGTGAAAGATTCTGGGCAAAGGGTATGGAGCAGGATAAGATTAATGCTTATATGACTCTTTACACAACACTTGTAACACTTTGCAAGGCAGCAGCACCTATGATTCCTTTCATGACAGAAAGCATTTACAGAAACCTTGTATGCAGTATAGATAAGACAGCTCCTATCAGTATCCACCTCTGCGACTTCCCAGAAGTTAAGGAAGAATGGATTGACAAGGAACTTGAAGATAATATGGAAGATGTATTAAATGCTGTTGTTATCGGAAGAGCATGCCGTAACTCAACTAACATCAAGAACAGACAGCCAATCGGCAAGCTGTACATCAAGGCTGACTGGAAGTTAAACGAATACTTTACAGCTATCATAGCAGATGAGCTTAATGTTAAGGAAGTTGAGTACACAGATGATGTAAGAGCATTTACTTCATACTCATTCAAGCCACAGTTAAAGACACTTGGACCAAAGTATGGCAAGCATCTTAATGCTATCAGAGCAGCACTTTCAACACTTGATGGCAATGCAACTATGGATGAGCTTAACGCTAAGGGTTCATTTACAATCAATGCTGATGGTGAAGATATCGTTCTTGAGAAGGATGATGTTCTTATAGAGATGACTCAGAAGGAAGGCTTTGTTGCAAGTTCTGACAAGGGTATCACAGTTGTTATGGATACTAACCTTACACCAGAGCTTATCGAGGAAGGCTTCGTAAGAGAAATCGTAAGTAAGATCCAGACTATGCGTAAGGACGCTGGATTTGAGGTTATGGACAAGATTACTGTATATGTAGATGGTAATGACAAGTTAGCAGACCTTATGGTTAAGAATGCAGAGCAGATCAAGAGCGTTGTTCTTGCAGATGCTATTGAAACAGGTAAGACATCAGGATTCTCTAAGGATTGGGATATCAATGGTGAGAAGGTTGTGCTTGCGGTTGAGAAGAACTAATATGTTTGTTTAATAGACAATATCTAAGAAAATTACGGTTCTAAATGTACCTTGTAAGGGAAGTTTAGAGCCGTGATTTTTTTTAGGAGGGTTTGAATATTTCAGTGTTTATATGTCTATATGTCTTAAATTGGAGGTGGTTTGAATAAAGTTATAAAAAGGAACTGTTATTTAGTGAGAATTTTGAATAATATGGAAATAAATTGCAATAAGTTTATTAATCGTGTATAATTTAACTATTATATGTGTTTGAAATGAAACTTATGGCGCTATAATATATACATTTGCGATATATCTATATTTAAGGAGGAGAAGAATTAATGATGACAAGTACAGAAGCATCTTTTAGCAAGGAAGAATTCAAGAAAAAAGTTGTAAGTAATTGTAAGTCTCTCTACAGAAAGAATATTGATGAGGCTGATAAGCAGCAGGTATTCCAGTCAGTAGCATATGCAGTTAAGGACCTTATCATAGATAAGTGGATAGCTACACACAAGACATACGATGAGGAAGACCCAAAGGTTGTATATTATATGTCAATGGAGTTCCTTATGGGACGTGCGCTTGGTAATAATATGATTAACCTTACTAAGTATCACGAAATAAAGGAAGCATTAAATGAACTTGGTCTTGATATCAATGTTATCGAGGATCAGGAGCCAGATGCAGCCCTTGGTAATGGTGGTCTTGGAAGACTTGCAGCATGTTTCCTTGATTCGCTTGCAACACTTGAATATCCAGCTTACGGATGTGGTATCAGATATAAGTATGGTATGTTCAAGCAGGAGATAAAAGATGGATATCAGGTTGAAGTTCCTGATAACTGGTTAAAGGATGGCAATCCATTTGAAATTAAGCGTTCTGAATACAAGTACGAAGTAAAGTTTGGTGGATATGTACGTTCTTACAGAGATGAAGCAACAGGACGTGATATGTTCGTTCAGGAGGATTACCGTTCAGTTATAGCTGTTCCTTATGACCTTCCAGTTATCGGATATGGCAATAATACAGTTAACTCACTCAGAATATGGGATGCAGAGCCAGTTAATACATTTAACTTAAGCTCATTTGATAAAGGTGATTATCAGAAGGCTATCGAGGAAGAGAATCTTGCAAAGAATATCGTAGAAGTTCTTTACCCTAACGATAACCACTATGCTGGTAAGGAATTAAGACTTAAGCAGCAGTATTTCTTCGTATCAGCATCAGTCCAGAGAGCTGTTGACAGATATAAGAATATGCACAATGGTGATGTAAGAAAGCTTTACGAGAAGGTAACATTCCAGCTTAATGATACACACCCAACAGTTGCAGTAGCAGAGCTTATGAGAATTCTTATGGACGAGAATGGTCTTGAATGGGACGAAGCATGGGATATTACAACTAAGACAGTTGCATATACTAACCATACTATTATGGCAGAAGCCCTTGAAAAGTGGCCTATTGAATTATTCTCAAGACTTCTTCCTAGAATTTATCAGATAGTAGAAGAGATTAACAGAAGATTTGTAGAAGAGATTAAGGCTAAGTATCCTGGAGACCAGGAAAAGGTTAGAAAGATGGCTGTTATCTATGACGGTCAGGTTAAGATGGCTCATCTTGCTATATGTGCCGGCTACTCAGTTAATGGTGTTGCAAAGCTTCACACTGAAATATTAGAGAAGCAGGAGCTTAAAGACTTTTACGAAATGATGCCTGAGAAGTTTAACAACAAGACTAATGGTATAACACAGAGAAGATTTCTTCTTCATGCTAATCCACTTCTTGCAGACTGGATTACAGACAAGATTGGTGATGGCTGGATAACAGACCTTAAGCAGCTTGAGAAAATGCTTGTATACGTTAATGATGAGAAGGCAAGACAGGAATTCATGCAGATAAAGCATAAGAATAAAGTAAGACTTGCTAAGTATATCAAGGAACATAATGGTATAGATGTCAATCCTGATTCTATATTTGATGTTCAGGTTAAGAGACTTCATGAATATAAGAGACAGCTTCTTAACATACTTCATGTTATGTACCTTTACAACGAGATTAAGAAAAATCCTGATATGGATATAGTTCCTAGAACATTTATCTTTGGTGCAAAGGCAGCAGCAGGATACAAGATTGCAAAGCAGACTATAAAGCTTATCAATAATGTTGCTGACGTAATCAACAATGATGAGTCTATCAATGGAAAGATTAAGGTAGTATTTATCGAGAACTACAGAGTATCTAACGCAGAGATTATATTTGCAGCAGCAGATGTATCTGAGCAGATATCTACAGCATCTAAGGAAGCTTCAGGTACAGGTAACATGAAGTTTATGCTTAATGGTGCCATAACACTTGGTACTATGGATGGTGCTAACGTTGAGATAGTTCAGGAAGTTGGCGAAGAAAATGCAGTAATATTCGGTCTTAGCTCTGACGAAGTTATACGTTACGAGAACGAGGGCGGATATGACCCTATGGAAATCTTCAACAATGACCAGGATATCAGAGAGGTTCTTATGGAGCTTATCAATGGTAAGTACTCTAAGGAAGACCCGGAAATGTTCAGGGATATTTACAACTCACTTCTTAATACTCAGGAAGGAAGAAAGGCAGATACTTACTTCATACTTAAGGACTTCCGTTCTTACGCTGATGCACAGAAGAAGATTGATGCAAGATACAGAGATGAAACAAGCTGGGCTAAGACGGTTATGATTAACTCATTCAAGGCTGGTAAGTTCTCATCAGACAGAACTATTGAAGAGTATGCTACAGACATCTGGAAGCTTACAAAGACACCAGTTAAGTTAAAGTAAAATAAATAATGTAGAATAATATCTATCCGGTATTCATACACTTTATCTAGGAGGCTAGGTAAGGGGTATGAGACTGGATAGATTTTTTTTGCCACGGATTGTAATACAGTGTATACAGGCGGTAAAGGATAACATAGATGCGGTGGTCACAGACAAGCAGTATGCGGCTTATAAGAAGGCAAGAAGGAAGCATACAGATGCATATAAAGAAAATGCAGTTAATACAAGTGCATATTATGCAAATATGAATTATGACCCCAAAACACATAAGAGAAAAGCAGATAGTGGGAAAAAATATAACAGGGCAAACGGCATAATATATAAGGCAGGTTCAGGAGAACATAGCACAAGAACCTACGGCAGTAACAAAGGCAGCATAATAAAAAGAGAAGATAATGGGGGGTATGTAATAAGCAGCTGCGAGGCAGAGGAGTACGACTACAGGGATTATAATTATTACAACAAAGGCAGTCGCAGCCGTAACAGAACGAAAGAAGAGAAAAGTCCAGATAATAGTGTATACATAAACAATAGATTTGAAAAGGATGACATATATCAGGAGTACAGTATAGAGGATAACAGAATAAGAAAGGCTGTAAGGCGTGATATAGCAGGAAAATGTATGGCGGTAATGATATTTATCGCCATTTATTTGTTAGTGCCGACTATTATAACGATGAGGCTTACGGGGGTTGTTGACACTGTTGTGAGTGAGGAGATTACAGACGGAAAGACAGTGACAGTAAGCTATAAAAATGCGACACAGTCGGTTGATGTTGAGAAATTCATAGCAATGGTGCTTGCTGACAGGCTGTATATGGGTGATGAGGTTGAACTTCTCAAGGCGGAAAGTATTATGATAAGAACAGATATATACCGGATGATGGGGGAACAGATGAATATAGACTGTGAGCAGCTTGGAATGTCTTATCTTACAACAAGCCAGATGAAGAAAAAGTGGAGTAAGGATTATTCGGATAATTACAATCTCATAAATGACTGCGTGGCGGCGACTAACGGAATGACTATAACATATAACGGGCAGTATATTGATGCAAGATACACTTACATATCGGCAGGTTCAACACTTTCAGGTCAGGAAATGTTAGGAGAAAACTATGCGTATCTTATAGCGGTGGAGTGCCCTAAGGATAAGGAGGCAGAGGGGTATCTTGTAGTTAAGACGGTAAGCAGCAGGGAATTTATAAATGCATTTGAAAAAATGTACGATGGATTAAGCCTTAGCAAAAAAGACCTTGATAAGCAGGTGCAGACAGTGTCAGCAAGCAAAGAGGGATATGTTTCCAAGATGCAGGTCGGCAATATCGTTATGACAGGAAGTACATTTGCAAGAATATTAGGACTTGATTCGTCAGATTTTAAGCTTGAATATATGGACAGCGGCATAAAAGTGACGACAATAGGTGCCGGTGACGGAATGGGAGTGAGTGTATACACGGCTCAGAATATGGCAAAGGAGGGTGCATCCTACGAAGATATTTTAAAGACATTTTATAGTGGAGTCAGTGTCGGGGAGAGTGCGTGACGTAAGAATAAACATTACATACGATTAATAATTCTTTACTGATATTTTACTTGAAGAAGCATATAGATTTTAAGAATACTCTTTATATTATAAGCAATCTTTGATTAATAAACATTTATGCAGGTCTGCACAATACATACCGCAGATGGTAAATGTGAGTTAACCAGAGGTTGCTTTTTTTGCTGGAAAGCAGGGATGAATATGGAATATATCCGGCAAAATATGGAATAGCATTGTTGCTGTCAGGGATTAAAAAGTATGGCAGTAACGTAATATCAGGAGGAAGATATGAGAAGAATGAAAAAAGTTGCTGCGGCAACACTTACAGCTATGATGGTAGCAAGTCTTGCGATGGGAACAACAGAAACATGGGCGAGAAGTTCAAAGAGAGCAGCGTGGAATAATGCTGCGGCAGAGTCAGCAGATACAGAAACAGAGGTAAGGGATGCCTGTTATGTAGAAGATGACAGCCAGACAGATGCACATAATGTTAAGTCTAATGTATATGCAAACAGCGCAGAATGGGCAGCGTGGAAGACAAAGTGGGAAAGTGTCAGAACTAACTTCTGTCAGATAGCATTAACACCGGGCGAGGATGCAACAATGCTTAATGCAGGCTGGGTTTCAACAACTAAGGATGAAACTCCACAGGTTAAGCTTATGGATGTAAACGGCAATGAGATTAAGACATACACCGGTGTACAGTCAACAAGTGCTGATGTGCAGACAGTAAAGGATGGGGATACAACTTACACATTATATCCATGTAAAGTGACAATTACAGGTCTTGCAGAAAATACTTCATATAAATATCAGTATTATGTAAATGGTGCGTGGTCTGACACATATGATTACAAGACACAGTCAACAGACAGCTTTTCTATAATGTATGTAGGTGACCCACAGATAGGTGCTTCAACTAACCAGCTTGGCGATCAGAATAAAGAATATTATGCAATGAACGACTCTTATAACTGGTATCACACACTTAACAATGCAGTAAGCAAATTTCCAAACTTAAGCTTCATTATGTCAGCAGGTGACCAGATTAACCAGTCAGGAAGTCTTTCAAAGGAAGCAGATGCGCTTGAACAGCAGATAGAATATGCAGGTTTCCTTAATCCTTCAGTGCTTAGAAGCCTTCCGGTTGCCACAACAATCGGTAATCACGATTCAGGTTCAGTTAATTATTCTAATCATTTTAACTATCCTAACAAGCAGTCAAGCGGCGACAGGACAGCGGCTGGTACAGATTATTACTTTACATATGGCAACACACTGTTCATAAGTATTGATACTAACAACTATAATGTTTCTACACATGAAAATGTTATAAAAGAAGCTACAGAAAAAAATCCGGATGCAAAGTGGAGAGTACTTATGTTCCATCAGGATATATATGGTTCAGGTTATGACCATTCAGATTCAGATGGTATCGTTCTTCGTACACAGCTTACTCCTGTTATAGATAAGTATGATATAGATGCAGTTCTTCAGGGACATGACCATACATATTCAAGAACATATCAGATAACATCAGATGGTTCAGAGCATAGTTCATATACAAAGGCACCATCTTCATCAGATGCAGAAGCATTTTCATCTTACCTTAAGGACAACCTATGCTACACACTTACAACAGGAAGTGATGATACAACTAAGGCGATAGACCCTAAGGGAACAGTTTATTTTGAGGCAAACTCAGCAACAGGTAGTAAGTACTATCAGCTTATTGGTACACAGCAGGATTATATCGCTGCAAGATGCCAGAGCTGGAGACCAACATATTCTGTTATTGATATAACTGATACAACACTTACTGTAAAGACTTATGATGCTGCAACTAACGAGGAACTTGTGGCAGATGGCGGCGTTAAGACAGCTTACACTATCGTTAAGCAGGCTGATAAGACAGCACTTGCAGATGAACTTACCAAGGCAGAAGAGGCGCTTTCAGCAGCTAAGACAGCAGGCAATTACACAGAAGAGTCAGTAAAGGCGCTTGAGGATACAATCGCAGCAGCAAAGGCAATCTCAGAAAATGAGGAGAGCACATCAACAGACGTGGCAAGTGCAGTAACATCACTTCAGGATGCAGTTAAGGGACTTGCAGTTGTAGAAAACAAGGATAATACAGATACTGACAAGAATGGTTCAACAGATAACGGAAGTACAGGAGATAACCAGAACGGCTCTACAGATAACGGAAATACAGGAAATAACCAGAACGGTTCAACAGATAACGGAAATACAGGAAATAACCAGAACGGTTCAACAGATAACGGAAATACAGGAAATAACCAGAACGGTTCAACAGATAACGGAAATA
>OGZP01002365.1_pt1 | contig 12052 bp, 10 predicted proteins | sample 1576811 | NCBI WGS metagenome assembly OGZP01 (sample SAMEA3541553, study PRJEB24748) | human gut metagenome | biome: human gut; feature: human-associated habitat; material: faeces | place: China | collected 2012
CACAAATTCCGGCTCGCCGTCTGCGCCGGCGCGGACGTAGTACCCATTATATATATTCTGTCCCATAAAATCAAGCGGCTGATAGATCAGCTCCATATCCTCCTGTGTGATCTCCGGAAGATACGGCGCGAATTTTTTCAGCCCCTCCTCGGGGTAATGTCCAAGGAATACCGGATCGGAAAACCACGATACATTCCAGGTCCAGTTATCGATCGGATTGTAAAATCCGAAATACACCTTTTTCGCCGCCTCAATGTCCTCCGGCCGGTCGGTGTACGGATATGCCACGCCGCCGGTCGGAGCGAAACCGATCTTGACCGGTCGGACCGCATATTTGCGCAGGTTGATGACCGCCTGACCGTGCGCCATCAGAAGATGATGTGCCACCAGAAACGTCTGCGCCACGGGAAGCTTCACGCCCGGAGCATGGACACCGCTCAGATGTCCGAGGCCGACCACGCACTGCGGCTCGTTGATCGTAATAAAATATTCGCAGATATCACTGAAATTCTCGGCAACCACCTTCGCATATTCTCCGAACCACTGTACTACGTCCGGATTCTGCCAGCCGCCCCGCTCATAAAGCGCCTGCGGGAATTCCCAGTGAAACAGTGTCAGATACGGTGTGATGCCGTTCTCCTTCATCGTGAGAATCATATCACGGTACATGGCGATCGCTTTCTCATTCACACGCCCGGTTCCCTCCGGCAGAATCCGCGCCCAGTTCAGTGAAAAACGGTACGCGCGGATTCCCAGATGTCTCATCAGTGCAATATCTTCTTTATAATGGTGCATATGATCGCAGCTTGTGTCTGCATTCTGATGTTCAAACACCCTGCCGTCCGCCGCAAACATATCCCAGACGCACGCGCCTCTGCCGTCCGCCGCGTCCGTTCCCTCTACCTGATAGGCGCTGCTCGCAACACCCCACACAAAATCCTCTCGAAACATTCTTATAACCTCCTGCTCCTGCAATTGCAGTGTCTCTCTTTATCTTCCGACATTTTTTCTGATTTTGCAATCCTTTTACACGCACATTCTGCAAAATAGGCTGTCTCTTGCCGTCAGTCTCTTCCTCTTCTCCCCGCCGCAATCACGGACACCAGATAAAACGGAACCGCATCGTCCTCATGCGTCTCTGCGAGTCGGATCGTGACGGTATGCCGCCCCTCTTTTCCGTGCTCTAAAAGCGTCGCAAGTTCCAGTTTGTCTCCCCAGGTCTCATCAAAATTTGCATCCAGACGCACCGCATGCTCCTCATCGCCGTCCACGACCGCCAGTGCAGCCGGCGCAGGAAGCTTTACCGACTTCCGGTACTGGACGACAATGCAGCTGCCCTCCGCCAAAAAGGTGATGGCATCCCCCGTCTTTTTCGCCGTCCAGCCATAGCGGAAGCAGTCCGTGATCCCGTTCTGTGCAGCCTCATCGGGCGTAAATCCATCCAGCGTGGGCTGCTGCAATCCTGCCATATCCGGTGCCGCGGCATTGCGGATGCGGACGGAATCCTCGTAGGCATTTTTTGTAAGCGGAGCCGGCAGCTTTGCCCCCGGTGCAAAACTGGTATTGCTGCCGGTCAGTTTTCCGCTTCGTACCTGCTCCAAAAAATAAGTAATCACCGACGCCACCAGCGCATGCCCCTCATCGTTCGGGTGCAGATCATCCGGTGTGATCGCACGGTTTTCAATCCGCCCTGCCACCACCTCCGGGTAAATAGAGCTCTGCATGCTGACCGACGGCAGATCATAATGTCTGCCGATTGCCGCGTGCATCACCTGCGCGTTGGCTCCGTTGTGGTAAAACACGTTGTGTACCAGAAGAACCGCCGGATTCCACGCGGCGCCAAGGATTTTCCGCACCAGTCCCTCATAGGTCTCCCTAAAATGCTCCGTGCTCTCATCATTGACGGAAAATTCCACAATTACAAAGTCCGGTCTCTCCGCCAGAAGATCCGTCCCCACACGCGCCGCGCCGAACTCCGATGTCGTGCCGCCGATCCCAGCATTGCAGTAGACAAACTCCGCCTGCGGAAAGGTCTCTTTCCACCATGTATACACACGGTAGGCGTAGCACGTCTGCGGTGTCGAGGAAAGGCTTCCCTGCGTGATCGAACCGCCGATAAAACCGATTACCAGACGCTCCCCGCGTTTTGCGCGCGCCATGACCTCCTTCATTCTACTCACATCTCCCACATTTGCAATTCCCTTTTCCAGATCAATCTGCATATTCATATTTCTGCTCCTTCTCTCTTTCTTTTCCCTTTATTGTCTCTCAAACATCCCAGATTTCATCTCCGAGCGAACGGATATAGGAAGCCAGCTCCTCCGACATCTCCTCCGCCTCCGGAATCCGGATGTGTCCGGGCGTTCCGGAGCCGTTTCTCCGGTATAAAAAGTGGTGCACGCGCTCACTTGCAATCTGCCCACACACCGTCTCAATCGCCGCATCCCAGTTCGGGTGATGTTTTAAGATGGTTGTCGCAAGAATGATCTGCGCCTTTGGATAGTGCTTCATCAGTGTCTCAATGAATTCCCGGTAGCGCTTCCGCCAGCGCTCTGCCGCACTGCACCCTGGATCCTCTGCCATATAGTCCACCGGATGATTGTCATTCTGCCCGATGGCAACCACAACCACCTGCGGCGTATAGCGTGAAAAATCCCATTTCTTTACCTCTCCAAGATCCGGATTATACTCTAGCTTGTCATAGCAGGACTCCACACCGTAGTATGTCGGCGCACCGAACCATCCCGTCCCGTCAAGCAGCGCAATGCCGCCCTGTGAGGTATCGTGAAGTTCTGCCCCAAGCTTTCGCGCCGTCATCCAGGCATAGGAATACCAGCTGTTGGAATACTGTCCGTCGTGCACCGGGTCCTCTTTTCCGACATAGTCGACCGCCTCCGACACCTCGCCGCACGAGACACTGTCACCAAACACTTCCATCCGGCGGGCAGGCTTTGGCTCCGGCGGCAGGAGATCTGCGCCGTCATCCACGGTAAATCCGTAGAACGTCACCGTATGGCAGGCGTCCATGCGCTTGAACAGCATGAGTTCATGCCGCGCATCCGGCAACTGCCCCGCAATCTCATAGGTTTTCTTTTTTCCGTCATTCAAAAGGCGGATGCGCCCCTGCACCCCGTCTAAGAGATAGCCCATCTCATTCGTCCAGTACGCATGATGATTGGCAAGCGTGACTGCCACCGATGTTCCGGTAAAAATCATTTTCACCCAGCTCGCCGCATAGATAAGCACCGGTGCTTTCGGATCGTCGTCATCAATTCTTCCGCTGTACTGCAGCATCGGATCGTCCGGCTCAATATTCCTGATCATTTTTTTTGCTGTCATTTCTTTCCCCCTCTGTCTTCCGGCTTTCCGCCGGATACGCAGCAGGGCTGCGAAAGCCCCGAGGTGTTACGCACACAATGCGTCCTTCTCGGCTGCCGCAGCCCTGCATTTTCCAGTTCTCTGTTATCTTTTTCCGATCTCGGTATCGGTTGTCGTCACCACACTGTGTTCCTTGATGTAATCGATGATGTCATCCAGTTCCGTGAACGCCAGTCCCACATAGCTGTCTGCCGCTCCGTAATAGATTGCAATCTTTCCGCTCTCCGAATCATGGATTGTTGCACACGGGAAGCATACGTTCGGCACGAATCCGCGCTCCTCATACCACTCTTCAGGAGTCAGAAGAAACGTCTCACAGCGGTACTTCACGATGGAAGGATTGTCGATGTCTAAGATCGCACCGCCGATCGAGTACACATATCCGTTGCAGGTGCCGCTCACACCGTGGTAGAACAGAAGCCATCCCTCGGATGTCTCGATCGGAGCTGCACCGCCGCCGATCTTTAAGGACTCCCACCACTCGGAACCCTTGCCCATCACATGACGGTGTTTTCCCCAGTAGGTGAGATCCGGACTCTCACTGATAAAAATATCGCCGAACGGTGTGTGGCCGCTGTCGGACGGTCTCGAGAGCAGCATGAAATTGCCGCCGATCTTGCGCGGGAACAGCACCGCATTCCGGTTAAACGGCAGGAACGGATTCTCGATTCTGGTAAATGTCTTAAAATCCGTCGTCTTCGCCATACCGATCGCTGCGCCGTAGAAATCCTGACACCAGATAATATAATAGGTATCCTCCACCTTCACAAGTCTCGGATCATAAGCGTAGACCGGCATGAAGGACTCACCGTTCTCGTCCACAAAGTTAATCTTGTTTTCCTCAAAATTCCAGTGGATGGCATCCTTGCTTCTTCCCAGATAGATATACGGAATTCCGTTCGTCTGTTCTCCGCGGAAGACGCCGATGAACTCATCCCCGTACGGCATTACCGCACTGTTGAAGATTCTCGCCACGCCCTTCACCGGATTTCTGCCGATGATCGGGTTCTCCTTGTATCTCCATACCGGTGCTCCGTTTAACTCCGCCGGGCGCTCCTGCCATGGCACATTCGGTACTTTGGGGCTGATCATTTTATATTTGCTCATAACTTCTACCTCTTTCTGCCGCCGCCGCGGCTCATTTTTCTATGATGACCGTATTTATTCATTCGCTTTTAAAAATGCAAGATTCTTCTCGATGAGACCGCACCGCTGTGCCACACACTCCACCGATCTTCCCGGATCGGACGGCGTATGGAATACATAGTCCACCAGCTTCTCCACCGTCGTGGTCGCCACATGCATCCGTGTATCCGAGGATGCGTAGTAAATAAACACCTCGTTTTTCTCATTGACGATCGCTCCGTTGGTGAATACCACATTGCCGACGTCCCCGACGCGCTCCTCACCTCTCGGTCCGATCAGAAGTCCGGACGGCTCGGCAATCACCTTCGACGGATCTTTTAAATCCGTTGCAAACGCATAGATGACATAGCGCAGTCCCGCTGCCGTGTTGCGCACACCGTGGGCGATATGAATCCATCCCTTTTCCGTCCTGATCGGCGTCGCACCGGCTCCGTTCTTCGCCTCCGTGATCGTGTGATATTTGCGCAGGCTCGTCATTTTTTCCTCATCGATCACAGCGTGTGTGATGTCCTCGCAGAGACCGAATCCGATGCCTCCGCCGCTTCCCGTCTCGATAAAATCATCCATCGGTCTGGTGTAAAACGCATATTTGCCGTCGACGAATTCCGGATGCAGCACCACGTTTCTCTGCTGCGGGGAACGCAGCGTGACGAGGTTCGGCAGGCGCTCCCAGTTCTTTAAATCCTTTGTGCGCACGATCCCGGCTGCCGCCACCGCCGCCGAGAGATCGCTCACACTCGTATCCTTTGACTCGGAGCAGAACACGCCGTAGATGTAACCGTCCTCATGCTTCGTCAGACGCATGTCATAGACATTTGTCTCTTCCGGGCAGGTATCCGGCAGAAGAATCGGGTAATCCCAGAAACGGAAACCGTCGATTCCGTTGTCGCTCTCCGCCACGCCGAAGAAGGACTTTCTGTCATTCCCCTCGATGCGCGCCACCAGATAATATTTTCCGTTCAGCTCGATCGCTCCGGAGTTCATCACGGCGTTGATGCCGAGACGCTCCATAAAGTACGGATTGGTGTCAGGGTTTAAATCGTACCGCCAGGTCAGCGGAATATGTTCTCTCGTGAGAACCGGATACTCGTAACGGTCAAATACGCCGTTGTAAAAATCCGACTTCTCATTTTTCCGCGCAAGCAGTTTTTCCTGCTTTTCTTTTTCTATATAATATCTCTCATGCAGCATAGCCAATTCTCCTCAATTTTCCTTGATGCGTCCCAGTACCTCGATACACATGCGCCCGTTGTGATACGGACATTTCCACGGCTCCACGATCGGCCGGTCTAAAATCGGACTTCCGTCCTCATACACTTCCCAGTACCACTCGCTTCCCCTGCGCGGATCAATGACGTGTTCTTTGATGAACTGCCACTCCGCCAGCGCCGCATCCCGGTACTCGGAATGATCCGGCATCTGTTCATAGGCATTTAAAAATCCGACTACTGTCTCCGCCTGCACCCACCATACACGGTGTGTATTGACCACACCCCTGTCACACTCGTTTGCCAGGGAGTGTCCGTCAAATGCCGTCTCATAAATATGTGCTGCAAGCGCCTGTGTGATCGGGCCAATTTTCGCCTCATACGCCTCATCGCCCAGTACCTTGACGCCGCGGTTCAAGAGCCACGCTGTCTCAATGTCATGCCCGTAGGAATGCAGATCTAAGATCGTGTGATAGCCGGCATCGAAAAACACTTCCTGTCTCCGCTTCGCCGGATTGTATACTTTCTCTGCAAACACATCCATGATCCAGCGGAGGCGCTCCCCCACGACCTCATCCCGTGACACACGGTACAATTCCGTGTACGCCTCAAAGACATGAAGCAGGGTGTTCATCGTCTTATCCGCAAGCACGCCGTTCTCCGACAGCTTCTCGTTGGATTCCGGATGAAACTCTCTGGTAAAAGCCTCCAGATATCCGATCCCGTCCGTACACTTCTCCTCGATCAGGGAAAAGAGCCGCTTTGCCAGCGCAAGCGCCTCCTCGTCGTGCGACGCCTCATAGTAGGAGGACAATGCATAGATGCTAAACGCCTGATTGTAGGTGTGTTTTGTCGTATCAAAAGGTGTCCCGTCATAGTTTAACGACCAGTAGATGCCGCCGTACTCCCGGTCGATACAGTGTTCTTTCAAAAAGGCATAGCCGTGCTTTGCTTCCTCCAAAAGCGCCTCTCCGGTATAGCCTGCACTGTTGCAGTCTTCCTCTGTAAAAAGTCCCTTTCGATATGCCGTGTAGGCATTGGAGAAAAACCATGTGATGCGGCTGTTTAAAATACATCCCTTTTCCGCCTTCTGATCCAGTGTCAGATCGTAAGACAGCCAGCCGTAATAGCCGCCGTAAGTGTCGTCACGCAGTGCGCGCCAAAAGGGAATGATATGTGTGAGAAGTTCTGTTTTGACTTCTCCTCGCATGCTTTCTAATGTTTCCATCGCTGTTCCTCTTTTCCTGTAATCAGCCCTTGACTGCACCTGCCGTAATGCCGCTGTAGATCTGCTTCTGGAATACGATAAACACGATGAGTGCCGGCAACAGGGAAATGATAACGCCTGCACAGATCAGGTTGTACTGGCTTCCAAGCGGTCCGGTAAAGGTATAGAGGGAAATCGCCATTGTCTTTAAATTTTCCTTCGTCAGATACAGGTTTGCCGAATAGTATTCGTTGTACACGCCCACGCCCTTTAAGATGCAGGCGGTCACGATTGCCGGCTTCAACAGCGGAAGCATGATCTTCCAGTAGATCTTCCAGTAGGACGCCCCGTCGATGATTGCCGACTCATCCAGCGACACCGGAATATTTTCCATGTACTGGATAAAGATGTAGATGGAGATAACGTCCGTTCCCATCATCATGATGATGTAGCCGTACAGATGGTTGATGAAGCCAAGGTCATGCATGATCTGGTAGACCGTTACCTGCATGGCAACACCCGGAAGCAGTGCCGCGAACAAAAACAGGTTGCGGATCAGCCCGTTGCCCGGGAACTGGAAACGGTTTAACACATACGCAAGCTGTGTACCGATGATGATGGCTCCGATCAGGACACAGACCATAACGATCACGGAATTAAAGAATGCCCTTCCCATGTTCGCCCGCTGGAACGCTTCCACAAAGTTGTCAACGTTCAGCCAGTTCTGAGGCAGTGTCATAACATTCGTCGTCTTATACTCTTCCTCCGTCTTGAATGCAGTGATGACGCAGGAAATAATCGGAATCACGGCGACAAAGGAAAAGAACACAAGCGATACATATTTAAAAATGATCCAGATAATAGCTCCTGCCGAATACTGTTTTCTGCGCTTTTTCATTTACATCGCCCCCTTTGCTGCTTTCTTCGCTGCTCTCTGTTCTTTGTGAAGCTGTTTCAACCGCTTTCTCTCTTCCCTGGTCATGACTTCATCGTCCTGATCCGCATTGCGGTATACATATTTAAAGAACAGTTTCTGCAAGATCGTACATGCAAAAATGATAAGAAGTAACACAACCGCCATCGCCGACGCAAGTCCGACCTTCTGGCTGGTATGTGCAATATTGTTCATGTTGATAAAATACGTTGCCGTTCCGTTGGAACCTCCGGTGATTACGAACGGCTGCTCGAATGCGCTCAGTGCTCCTGTGATGGATAAAATCACATTCAACGTCACAATCGTCTTGATGCTCGGCAGTATAATATGTACAAACTGCTGAAATTTATTTGCACCGTCCAGCTCCGCCGCCTCGTACATCTCGGAATCTACAGACATGATCGCTCCGATAAAGAGCACCATGTTGTTGCCGAAATATCTCCAGACAGAAGTTGCAACCAGTGACCAGTTGTTGATCTTCTGATCGCGCAGCCAGTACGGAAGACTATCCAGTTCAAATCCAAACCATCCGAGGATGGAATCAAGTACAAATCCTCTTGTGTAAAAATATTTAAAGATAAATCCGATCGCAATACCGCTGATCAGATACGGGAAGAACATCAGTCCCTTAAAGAGATTGCCTCCCCTCGTCTTAAAACTCAAAATCGTTGCAAGGAACAGTGCAAGCGCAAGCTGTACCACCGAACCTACCATGTAATAGAGACTTAGCCACAGGGATGCGAAAATATCCTTGTTGCGGAATACCTCGATATAATTCTTCCAACCCACAAACACCCGTTTATCTACCGGCGTGGAATATTTCATTTTGTAAAAACTGAACTTCACCATTTCAACAAATGGCATATAGGTAAATGCTGCCAGCAGCACAAGCGGAATTATGGTAAATGCCAGTATAATCAGTGTCTGCTGCCCCTTCCTGCTTTTTGCCCACTTCAGGAATCCACGCCTGGCCGTTTTATTTTCTACTTCCTTTACTGATGTCGCCGCCATATCCAACCTCCATCTTTTTCACCCTGTTTTTAAAATAACGGGACCGGAAACAGATCTCTCATTCCGGTCCCATCTGTGCATGATGTCTTATTTATTCTGCCGTCACGCCATTGTCTTCCTGTGCCTGTGTCCACTTCTCGTTCCACTCAGCCATGATGTCATCGTAGGACATATCGCCGTTAGAAGCGTGCTCAATAATCTCCTGACCCTTCTCTTTTCCACCCGCATTGATGTTCAATCCGGAATCAGCGTTCAACGCATTAAGTAAATCTTCCTCGCCCTCTAATGCGGACTCGTCGGATACAAATGTCACATCACCAAACTCTGCGTATGCATCCGGATAAGCGTTGTCGTCTGCAGCGATCGGAATACCGCCCTCGTTGTATGCAAAACCGGACTCTTCTGTCATCCATTTTACGAATACCATTGCTGCTGCCTGATGATCTGCATCCGATGCCGCATTAATACCGAAGCTGTAGTCAGCGCCTGCGGAAGCATACTGCTTACCGTCGATCGTGATCGGGAATGGCATGTAGCCGATGTCCTCGCCGTGAGAATCAGCGTCTACCATCTGGGAATATGCCCAGGAGCCAAGTACCATGGTTGCGATCTCGCCTCTGTTGATCATGCCCTTGGAATCTTCCCAGGAAGTTGTGGTGAAGTCATCCTCTGTCAGTCCGTCTGCCACTGCATCGTAGAGCACCTTGTACAGTGCATATGGATGTGTGCCATCGCCGTAATCCTGGAACGGATCCTTTGTGTGAAGAAGCTTCTGGTTCATGTAAGTAGAATCACCGGTTGTCGTACCTGCGATCTGTCCGTCCCACTGCTCCATCGGCCATCCGTCTGCGTAGTTCGTGTAGAGCGGAATGATGGAAGAATCGTAAGCCTTGATCGCCTGCAGTGCCGCGATGAACTCATCCGGTGTCTTCGGTGTCTCTGTCACTCCGGCCTCTGTGAAGACTCTCTTGTTGTATACAACACCCTGTGCATTACCGGTAGAAGGAACACCGTATACCAGTCCGTCGTAATCCCAGGTATTTGCGAACTTGATCTGTCCTTCCATCTCATCGAGTGTGCCGTACGGCAGGAAATACTCGCTCAAGTCTGCCTTGTCAACTGCCGGGATCATCATGATGTCGCCCCAGTCACCGCTCTGTAAGCGAAGCAGGGAATCATCAGAATAATTGGTATCCGTCTCAACCTCTACGGTGATGTTCGGGTACATTTCATTGAAATCAGCAATGTAAGCTTCCCAGTTCTTTCCCGGATAGCTGTCCTCGGACATATCGGTTCTCTGGTTGAATACATGGATGGTTGTCGTGATGTCGGTGTAATCCTCGCCCAATTTGATGCTTGCATAATTCAGAGCACCATCTGTGGTCTCTGCTGCATCCCCACTCTCAGTTGTGGCTGCTGCCACACTTCCTGTTGTCGCATCATCAGATGCTGTGCTGCTGTCAGATGAACTGCTGCCGCATGCTGCCATGCTCAAAGTCATTGCTGCAACCAGGCTGACTGCCAGAACTTTTTTCAACTTCATAATAAAAATCCTCCTTTTTTATAGCTCGTTTTGTAGCTTAATTTAATTATATATTTTTTCTATTTTTAGTCATCATATATTATTGCATAATATATTAGTTTCTTGTGTTTTTCTGCATTTTCCACATGTTATACAAATTTCATATCCCGTTTTTAGTCATTTTTCATATTTTTAGTCTCTTCTTTCCCTTTCTTTTTCCTCGTATTTTAATTTTAATTACTTAATTTTTATTATTTTTTAACCTAATAATCAAGAAACCTATTGTATTGCCAAATATTTTCGCTATAATATAGGATAGTTATGCAGAAAGGATCGATTCATATGGAACCAATCACGATCAAGGCACGCCTGAATCAGGCTTATCATTTTTCCAGGGCAGCCGGAAACGGCATCCGCTTTTCCGATCTTTCGGACGGTCCGGCTTTCATTTTCCGTGAGGACACATCGGCTGTGCACAACCGTTTTGTCCCTGCAGGGGGGTGCATCAGCTACGCGTCCCCCGTCCGTCTGACGCGGGATGCACTTCCGTACCTCCTCTTTCTCTATGTCGAATCCGGAAGCGGCACCTTAACGAATGCCGGCGACGCTGCGCAGAAGCCGGAATCCTGTCAGCTTGCGCCGGGGGATCTCATGCTTCTTCCGGATCAGACCGCATACCGGTTTTCCACGACGCATACCCCTTTTTGCTACCACTGTTTTTATCTGTCGACAGAGTATTTTTCGGAATATCTTCCGTTTCTGTGTGCGGACGGCAGCATTTTTCATATGAGCCGGACCGAGGTGGATGACATCGTATGGCGTATTCTGCCTTACCTCTCCCGCGAGCTGCTCTCCGATGAACCGGTTTCCTCGCTTCATCTGACCGCCATGCTCTCGCTTGTCCTGTCCTCCCTCGCCGCTTCCCGCCGCACCGCATCGACGCCTTCCCTTCCCGCGCATGTGGCACGCATGAAAGAGATTTTCGACACCGATTACGCACATTCCCACTCTCTCGCCGCGCTCGAGAGTTCTCTCGGTGTCAGCCGCTACCGACTCTGCCATGATTTTTCAGACTGCATCGGTGTTCCGCCGATCCAATATCTGAACCGGATCCGGCTGAAAGCCGCACGTACACTGCTGCGCACAACAACCCTCACCATCCGTGAAGTCAGCGCCGCCGTAGGAATCGAAAACACGACGCATTTTATCAATCTGTTCAAAAAAGATGCCGGAATCACACCTCTGCAATTCCGGCAGTCCTCTCTGCACTAATTTATACTTCTCTGGATTTCACGCTGTCTTTTTCAACCATGTGTCCTTCAACAATACTGATTCCCTGCCGATACGGTTCTCCCGCCATTTTCCTGATCAGCGTGTGAACCGTCTGTCTCGCCATCTCTTTCATGTCTACCTCATAAGTAGTGATTGCCACATCGCAAAGCCCCGGAAAAAGATAATTGTCATATCCCACAACCGATATGTCCTCCGGCACACGGTATCCCTGTTCATGCAGCTTGCGTATGAGATAGCTCGCCGTCAGATCACAGTTGCACACAAAAGCCGTCGGCATCTCCTGTGGCAGCTGCATCAGCCGGTCCTTCTTAAACAAACTTCAGCAAATATCACAATTAAATACCAAAATCTCT
>OGZP01002373.1_pt1 | contig 12015 bp, 8 predicted proteins | sample 1576811 | NCBI WGS metagenome assembly OGZP01 (sample SAMEA3541553, study PRJEB24748) | human gut metagenome | biome: human gut; feature: human-associated habitat; material: faeces | place: China | collected 2012
GCTTCTTCCATAGATTTATTTGCATCTGAAAGTGAAGACATCTGTGATGCTGTTGGCACCGTATTCATGTATTGCCCGCACGGGTAACATGACCCCATAGAGTAACAGATTTGAAAGAAAGGAATTCATCATGAATATTTTAGTTATTAACTGCGGAAGCTCTTCCCTGAAGTTCCAGCTCATTGATTCCGAGACCGAGAAATGCATCGCAAAGGGTCTTTGTGAGAGAATCGGTATCGAAGGAAGCCAGATCACCTATACCCCCGATGGTGGTGAGAAAGAGCAGACTGTAACTCCCATGCCGGATCATACCGAAGCTATCCGTCTGGTACTGGAAGCGCTGACCAATGAAAAGACAGGTGTGGTAAAGAGTCTGGATGAGATCGGTGCCGTAGGACATCGTATCGTACACGGCGGCGAGAAGTTCGCAGCATCCACCATTATCACCGATGAAGTTATGAAAGCCATCGAGGAATGCAACGACCTGGCTCCTTTACATAACCCTGCTAACCTGATCGGTATCAATGCATGCAAGAAGCTGATGCCCACCACTCCCATGGTAGCTGTATTTGACACCGCTTTCCATCAGACCATGCCTGAGGAAGCTTATATGTACGGTCTGCCTTACGAGTATTATGAGAAATACAAGATCAGACGTTACGGCTTCCACGGAACCAGCCACTCTTATGTATCCAAGAAGGCTGCTGAGGTTCTGGGCAAAAAGTACGAAGATCTGAAGATCATCGTTTGCCACCTGGGCAATGGTGCCAGCGTATCCGCTGTTAAGAACGGCAAGTGTGTAGACACCTCCATGGGTCTGACACCTCTGGAAGGTCTGATCATGGGAACCCGTTCCGGTGATATCGATCCTGCCATCATGGAGTTCATCGCTCACAAAGAGGGCAAGAACATCGACGAGATCATGACCGTTCTGAACAAGAAGTCCGGTGTATATGGTCTGTCCAACAATCTGTCTTCCGATTTCCGTGATCTGGAAGCAGGTTACAACAACGGCGATGCACACTGCATCCGTACCATGAACACTTACTGCTACCGTGTGGCAAAATATATCGGCTCTTATGTAGCAGCCATGAACGGCGTAGATGTGATCTGCTTTACCGCAGGTATCGGCGAGAACGCACCTTTAGTTCGTTCCCTGGTATGCGAGCATCTGGGCTTTTTGGGAGTATCCATCGATGAGGAGGCAAACCACAAGCGTGGCGAGGAGATCGCTATTTCCACTCCTGACAGCAAGACCACTGTTATGGTAATTCCTACGAATGAGGAACTTGCTATTGCCAGAGAGACTGTAAGTTTGGTAAAATAGGTTCGACGGAACCTTAAGAATGAGAACACCCATCAACCGGAGGATCCGATTGGTGGGTGTTTTACGTATGCAAATCGAGCAGGAGAAATCCCCGTCGATGTATGGTAACGAATCAACAGAGGGAGAAAAATTATGAAAAAAAATGTGATCGTAGGACAGTCCGGAGGCCCCACAGCGGTGATCAATGCCAGTCTGGCAGGTGTCTACAAGACAGCAAAGGATATGGGAGCGGATACCATATACGGTATGCGCTATGGCATTCAGGGTTTGTTGGAGAAAAAGATCGTGGATCTGGGGGAAAAGATCCGCAACGACATGGATGTGGAACTTTTGAAGAGAACACCGGCTTCCTTTCTGGGATCCTGCCGCTATAAGCTGCCGGAGATCAGTGAAGATAAAGCTATTTACGAGAAAATATTTGCAATTCTGGAAGAACTGGGGATCATGGCATTTTTCTATATCGGCGGCAATGACTCCATGGATACCATCAAAAAGCTTTCCGATTATGCAGAGACAGTGGGCAACCCGATCCGTTTTATCGGCGTACCCAAGACCATTGATAACGACTTAGAGGGTACGGATCATACGCCTGGTTACGGAAGTGCGGCAAAATATATTGCTACCGTTACCAAGGAACTGGTACGTGACGGCCTGATCTATGAGATGCAGAGCGTGACGGTCATCGAGATCATGGGAAGAAATGCCGGATGGCTCACCGGAGCAGCAGTACTGGCCAAGAGTGAAGACTGTGAAGGCCCGGATCTGATCTACCTGCCGGAAGTAGCCTTTGATGTGGATGATTTTCTGAAAAAGGTCAAGAAACTGGTCAGCGAGAAACAGTCCATTGTCATTGCAGTGTCCGAAGGAATCAAGACGGCAGACGGAAGATATGTCTGCGAATTGTCTGCACCTTCCGACAAGACGGATTCTTTCGGCCATGTACAGTTATCCGGTACGGGCAAATATTTGTCTGACCTGATCATTGAAAAGCTGGGCTGCAAATCCAGAGCTATTGAACTGTCTACTCTGCAGCGCTGTGCCGGACATCTGACCTCCCGCGTGGATATCACCGAGGCTTATCAGGTAGGTGGAACTGCGGTAAAGGCAGCTTTTGAAGGCAAGACCGGTCAGATGGTGATCTTAAAGAGAGTATCTCAGGATCCCTATATCTGCACTACGGATCTCTATGATGTGCATAAGGTGGCAAATCTGGAGAAAAAGGTTCCCCGTTCCTGGATCACGGAAGAGGGAGATTATGTGACCGCAGAGATGAAAAATTATATCGAACCTTTGATCCAGGCGGAGCTGACTCCGATCATGATCACAGGACAACCCAGACACATTATTATTGACGATCTGTAAAAAAATGGAATAAAACAACAAATCAAATAACGATACAAAGGAGGTGGAAAGATGCCGAAACACAGGAAGAGAAGAATCATGCTCAGCATAGTGAGTATTGTGCTTTTTGTAGTTTTATCTGCGCAGCTTTCCACCGTTTCTTTTTCTGTGACTGCGGCCGGGGAACACGGAGAACTGGTGGCGGAGGAGTACGAACGATACCGGGAACGCTTTGACAGGATAGAAAAGATTGGAGATTTGGAGAACCAGGGATTCCGCCTGCTGGAGGATCAGATCTTTGCGATGCCGTTGCAAAAACTTCCGGAGGAAGCCGTAGATACGACAGAGGAACCCGGGAATGAAGTCTGGTTCTATGCGGCACTGGATACAAGGTACCACAGACTGGCGGTATTTATCGCAGATGCTTCCGGGCAGATTCTGTACAAGACGGACCAGCTGGAAGCAAATTACTGCTATCCGGGAGAAATGCGGCAGCCGGTGAAAAAACTGGCTTCGGTTTCTTTTCAGGATGTAGACAATGACAGAGATACGGATATCATCCTGATCGTCCAGTGCCATAATGACAGGGGGGATTATCAGGAAGAATCCTACAAAGTAGGAGATGTTCTGTTCCAGGACGATGGAAACTTTTACCGTGATTATCGGATCTCAGACAAGATCAACCGCTTTGATATGAACAAGAACCCTGCCTGTATTTTAAATTTTGTAAGAGACGGGCGTTCTACGGAATTCCTCTATACGGCGGAGACACTGGCAGATCTTCTGAACCACAATTTCAATGTCATCGAGGAACAGTCTTATACCCGTAATTTTGAAAAGCTGGGAAAATTAAAGGTGGTTCCGGGCACCTACCGGATGGCGGAATATGACGTGTTCATGATCTATCTGATCGATGAACAGGGAAATATTGTGTGGAGTTTTCAACCCATGGAGGATTACGACAATCTCTATGCGCTGAAGGGAATCCAGGGAAAGGACCTGGACGGTGACGGCCTGAAGGATCTGGTGGTGTTTGCAAAATACAGTTATGAAGGAGAAAACGGGGAATTGCTGGTGGACACCGTGTGCACCATTTATTACCAACGGACGGCCGGATTTGAGAAGGATACTGATTTTACAGAAAATTATGAATGTACGGAGGAGGATACTCTGGAGGCACTGGTGACGAAGATCCGTGCCTATTGGGGGTGGCAGACATAATGATAAAAATATTGATCGTGGATGATGAAAAGCCAATCTGTGACCTGATCGACCTGAATCTGTCGGCAGCAGGATATTTTTGCAAAAGTGTACAGGATGGCATGAAAGCCATTGAACTGATCGAGAAGGAAACCTTTGATCTGATCTTACTGGATATTATGCTTCCGGGAGTGGACGGTTTTGATATTATGGAATATATCAGACCTTTAAAGATCCCGGTGATCTTCATTACCGCCAAGGGAGATGTAAAGGACCGGGTAAAAGGCTTGCGTCTGGGGGCGGAGGATTATCTGGTGAAGCCCTTTGATGTGGTGGAACTGCTGGCAAGGGTAGAAGTGGTACTGCGCAGATTCCACAAACGGGGAGCACAGCTGTCCGCAGGAGATGTAGTGGTGGATATGGAAGCCAGAATGGTGACGAAAGCGGGCGTACCTGTGGTACTTACCAACAAGGAATACGGACTTCTGGTGTTATTTATTCAGAATAAAAATATTGCCTTATTCAAGGAAAGCCTGTACGAAAAGGTATGGGGAGAAGAATATGACGGGGACAGCAGGACTCTGGAGCTGCATGTGCAGCGCCTGCGCAAAAAAATGGGATGGGAGAACCAGCTGGTAGCGGTATATAAGGTAGGATACCGGCTGGAGATTGCCTGAGAACGAGGAATTCTTGTAGGAAAGTGGACAAGAGGAGAAAAGAATGAAATTTTCCTGGAAAATTCTGCTGTGCACCATGCTGATCATGGCAGCGGCATGCGGAGCAAGCGGTTATTTTTTTGTAAATTATGTGTTTCAGACCTCCATGGAGCGTGAGACCAGACAGGCACTGGATGAAAGTAGTATTTTGAGGTTCGCTTTTGAGACGGCAGCTTTAAATATTCCGTCCAAATATGATGTACTTCCGGACGGAACGGTGGAACAGATCGGAGTATACCTGGAGAACAGTGGACAGCACGGCAACAGATTGCTGCGGATCAGCGATGAGAACGGTAAGGTGCTGTATGTCAGCGAAGGGTTTACCGGGGATACTTCTCTGTGGGAAGAACGCGGAGAAAATACGAGAGTGTACCGGGTAGTGCAGTCGGGGGATTCCTATTATATCCAGACACAGACAAGGATCAATGTGTCCGACCGTCTGCTGACGTTAGAGACCATGAAAACTGTAACTGCGGTATATACGGAGAGGATGGAAGGATTTCGGATGTATCGTCAGGTGACGGTGATCGTACTGTTGTGCAGTGGCGCTGTGATGACGCTGATCGCCTGCTGGCTGACCCGACCGATCCGGCTTCTGACGCAGGCTACCGGCAAAATGGCGGAGGGAGAATACAGCTATCGCGCGGAGCAGATCAGTAATGATGAAATGGGACAGCTGACTGCGGATTTCAACCATATGGCAGAAGCACTGGAGCAGAATATTCAGAATTTGGAAAATGAAGTCAGAGCCAGAGAAGATTTTATTGCCGCATTTTCCCATGAACTGAAGACACCGCTGACAGCTATAATCGGTTACGCGGATATGCTGCGTTCCCGCAAACTGGACGAGGAGAAGCATTTTCTCTGTGCCAATTATATTTATACAGAGGGAAAACGCCTGGAGACTATGGCACTCAGACTGCTGGACATCATTGTGACCAGACGTAAGGAGATCGATCGTAAGACCACAAATGTCTCCGGTATTTTCTCGTATCTGCAGGAAATCTATGATGAGACCAAGAACCCAGAAGACAGCAGGGTGAAGGTTGACATCTGCTGGGAAAAGGGAGAACTCTATGCCGAGGAGAACCTGTTGAAGACTGTTTTGATCAATCTGACCGATAATGCCATCAAAGCCTCCGAGGAGGGGCAGACCGTGGAGATCACAGGAAGGCACATGGAGAACGGTTATTATTTTCAGGTACGGGATGAAGGAATTGGCATCCCCGAGGAAGAACTTCATAAGATCACGGAAGCTTTTTATATGGTGGATAAATCCAGATCCAGGGCTCATAACGGAGCGGGACTGGGGCTTGCACTGTGCACCGCTATTCTGGAACTGCATCACAGCAGCCTGAAGATCGAGAGTACACAGGGTTTTGGAAGCTGCATGAGCTTTCTGATTCCAGATGAGGGGGTGAAGTCGGATGAATAGATGGAAGAGCTGTTCTTTGGGCTTTGCGGTATCAGTTGTGGTCATTCTTGCGGCTCTGTGGGGACCGGAATGGATCGCGGCCAAAAGTGATGAGAGACTCTTAAACAGTATTACCACAGAGGCGGTGGAAGGTGCGGAAGGATACCGTTACCGCATGAGCAGCAATCAGAAACTATATCTTTTGGGGAGATGTCTGAGCAGTCAGACCCTGCCGGAGAGTGAACTGCGTTTTTTGACCAGAGTGGACAGTGAGGCAGGAAACTACGGAGAAATGACGGGTACCTATGCGTTTGTAGAGAATCGCCAGCAACCGGGAGAGGGACAGATTCAGGAGGAAGCGGTATATGAGGCATGTAACAGAGAGATTCAGATCCTGAAGGAGCAGGGAATTCTTCCCGACGAAGTAAAGGAAGTTTCGGAAGACTCTTACGAAGCGGTGATCTGCTCTGCTATCGATGTTTTGGAGCCGAGAAATAATCTCTCTGTATGGAAAATCAGCCTGTCTACGGACGTAAGGAATGCGGATAAGAGTAACCGTTTTCTGGATATTTATCTGGATGCGGATACCGGCAAAATTTATGAATTCTATGTCCGGACCGGACTGCAATGGGAAGACATCAATACGGATGCCATGATTGGCCGGTATGCGGAATATCTGGAACTGACCGGTCTTGAAAAATATGAGGATCAAAATCCGCTGTTGGAGACGACGCCGTATTTTGCCAAGTATACTTTCCCGGGGGAGGAGGAAGACAGTACCACGGTGACCATTGGTTACTATGAAGGAATTCGTGAGCTTTTCCTCAAAGTAGGAAGATAGAAAAATAAAATACGCAAAGATTTTTTTGAAAAAAGATTAAAATCACTACTTGACGTTACCACACTAAAGCAGTAATATAAACAAAAATTAAATACAGCGGTAAGAAACCATTGATGTGGAGATAAAAACAGTTCGTGCACTTACAGAGAGACCGGATGCTGAGAAAGGTTGGAACGCAGGTTGTTAAATGGACCACGGAGGGCGCAGTCAAAGAGGACACACAGAATTTTAAGACCTCAAGTATTCTGCGACGTGAGGGCATACGTCAGTTGCCGGGGATATGTTGGTATCCTGTAAGAGCACAAGAAATTGTGAAGCAAGGTGGCACCGCGGGAAATGTATATGACCCGTCCTTGACAGAAGAAGATTCTGTCATGGGCGGTTTTTTGTAACCTTTTCAGAGCCTATGGCGAGATAGCCTCAATGAGTAAAAGGAAGCCTCAAAGAGGCGATTTTACGAATGGAGGCGCTGAAAAGGTGTGAGCAGAAATAATTTTAAGGAGGAGTACCGGAATGAAGATCACACCCACACTGGAAGAATGTAAAAAGATTGCAGCGGAAGAAAGCTACGGAGTGATTCCCATAAGCACAGAGATGTATGCAGATATGACCACACCCATCGAAGTGTTGCGCATCTTAAAAAAGGTCAGCGGTCATGTCTATCTGCTGGAAAGCGCGGAGGCGGATAAGCGATGGGGACGATATTCCTTTTTAGGCTATGATCCATTGCTTGAGATCACCTGTTATAACGGTATGACTACAATAAAATCGGAACTGACCAGTCGGACGGATTCCGGAGATGTCAGAGGGATCATCCGCAACGTCATGGAAGAGAATAAAAGTCCCAAGCTTCCGGGACTGCCTTCCTTTACCGGAGGTCTGGTAGGATATTTTTCCTATGACTATATCAAATACAGCGAACCGACCCTACGGCTGGATGCGAAGGACGAGGAAGGCTTCCAGGATGTGAACCTGATGCTGTTCCACAAAGTCATCGCTTTTGACAATTACAGACAGAAGCTGATCCTGATCCTGAATATCAAGACCGATGATCTGGAGATCAATTATCATAGAGCGGAGCGGGAACTGAACAACATGAAGGAGCTCTTGCTGAATGGAGAAAAGGCAGAGCATATTCCCTGTAAGCTCCGGACAGATTTTCAACCACTGTTCAACGAAGCAGCCTATTGCAACATGGTGGAGAAAGCCAAGCATTACATCAGAGAGGGAGATATCTTCCAGGTGGTATTATCCAATCGCCTGGAGGCGGAGATGGAAGGAAGCCTCTTAGATGCTTACCGGGTACTCCGCACAACAAATCCTTCTCCGTACATGTTCTATTTCTCCGGCAGCGATGGCGAGATTGTTGGAGCCAGCCCGGAGACATTGGTGAAACTGGAAGATGGTGTATTACATACCTTCCCCCTGGCAGGAACGAGACCAAGAGGAGCTACCGAGGAAGCGGACAAAGCACTGGAAGCAGAACTTCTGGCAGACGAAAAGGAACGTTCCGAACACAGTATGCTAGTGGATCTGGGACGAAACGATATCGGCAAGATCAGCCGGATCGGCACCGTGGAAGTGGAAAAGTATATGTCCATCGAGCGTTACTCTCACGTGATGCACATCGGTTCTACAGTGAGGGGCGTGATCAGGGAAGATGCGGACGCACTGGATGCGGTGGATGCCATCCTTCCCGCAGGAACCCTGTCGGGAGCACCGAAGCTTCGGGCCTGTGAGATCATCAACGAACTGGAAGACAATAAGAGAGGCATCTATGGAGGAGCCATTGGCTATATCTCCTTTACCGGAAACCTGGATACCTGTATCGCTATAAGACTTGCTTTTTCCAAGAACGGAAAAGTATTCGTAAGATCCGGTGCCGGTATTGTGGCGGACAGTGTACCGGAGAAGGAATACAGGGAATGCATTCAGAAGGCAGCAGCTGTAAGACAGGCACTACAGAAAGCGCAGGAGGGAATGGAAGCATGATATTACTGATCGATAATTACGACAGCTTTTCCTACAACGTATACCAGCTGGTGGGAAGTGTGAACCCGGATATCCGGGTGATCCGCAATGATGAATGCAGCGTGGATGAGATCCGTGCCATGAATCCCTCCCATATTATCTTATCGCCGGGGCCCGGCAGGCCGGACAAAGCGGGTGTCTGTGAAAATGTGATCAGGGAACTTGGGGGCAGGATACCTATTTTGGGAATCTGTCTCGGGCATCAGGCAATCTGTGAGGTGGCGGGAGCCACTGTGACTTATGCATCCCATCTGATGCACGGTAAACAGTCCCTGGCAACTTTGGATACAGACAGTGTATTGTTCCGGGGTATGAAAAAAGTGATCACTGTGGCAAGATATCATTCTCTGGTGGCAGATCCACAGACGATTCCCGCAGAATTGAAAGTTACCGCGGTCACCGAAGACGGAGAGGTCATGGCGGTAGAACAGACAGAAAAGCAGATCTACGGAGTACAATTCCATCCGGAATCCGTACTGACACCGGACGGACGACAGATCATCGTTAATTTTTTACAGACGCAGAAGGGAGAAGGCAGAAATATGATTAAAGAAGCAGTAGCAAAACTGGTAAAAAATGAGAACATCGGATACGATATGGCAAAAACCGTTATGGATGAGATCATGAGCGGGGAAGCCAGCGATATTTTAAAAAGCGCTTACTTAACAGCGTTAAGCCAGAAGGGTGAGACCATCGAAGAGATCACCGGCTCCGCAGAAGAGATGCGGAAATTCGGCAGAAAGCTGGGCGCAGATGTAGAAGCGCTGGAGATCGTGGGAACCGGCGGTGACGGCTCCAATTCCTTCAATATCTCCACCACGGCATCCATCGTGATCTCAGCAGCGGGTGTACCGGTAGCCAAGCACGGCAACCGCGCAGCCAGCTCCAAATCCGGTGCGGCAGACTGCCTGGAAGCACTTGGGGTGAATATCACCATAGAGCCGGAGCAGAGCAGGAAGCTGTTAGAAGAGATCGGCATCTGCTTCCTCTTTGCACAGAAATATCACACTGCCATGAAATATGTGGGTCCCATCCGCAAGGAACTGGGCATCCGTACAATTTTCAATATCTTAGGACCGTTAGCGAACCCGGCAGGACCGGTATATCAGATCATGGGTGTGTACGATGAAAGCCTGCTGCCTTCCATGGCAAAGGTATTGTTCAATCTGGGAGTCAAGAGAGGCATGGTAGTCTACGGGCAGGACAGACTGGACGAAATCTCCGCCAGTGCGCCTACCGCAGTCAGTGAGATCGACAACGGCACCTTCAAAAATTATGTGATCACACCGGAAGATTTTGGACTGGTAAGATGCACGAAGGAGGACCTGGTAGGCGGCACTCCCCAGGAGAACGCAGAGATCACCAGAGCTATCTTAAATGGGGAAAAAGGACCCAAGCGTAACGCGGTACTTTTGAATGCGGCAGCAGCCCTCTATGTGGCCGGCAAGGCAGACAGCATGGCTGACGGTGTGAAGCTGGCAGAGAAGGTCATCGACACAGGCCTTGCAAAGGCACAGCTCGAGCGCTTTATCAAGCTGAGCAATGCATGATAAAGTGTTACGAGTACTTTTGACCTGCGGCGCAAGGATTCTGGATTTAGATTATGAAACAACGGAAAGGCAGGATGAATGGATGATACTGGATACGATAGCAGCCTCTGCAAAGGAGCGGGTGGCAGCAGCCAAAGAAGCACTGCCCCTTGCAGAACAGATCGCCAGAGCAAGAGAGTTAGACAGTAATACGGGTTTTCCTTTTGAACAGGCACTGGCAAAGAAGAGAATGAGCTTTATCTGCGAGGTGAAAAAGGCGTCACCCTCCAAGGGACTGATCGCACCGGAATTTCCTTATGTGCAGATCGCAAAGGAATACGAAGCGGCAGGAGCAGATGCAATCTCGGTGCTGACGGAACCGGCGTGCTTTCAAGGGAAGAATGAATATCTGACCGAGATCCGTCAGGCAGTGAAGATTCCACTGCTTCGGAAAGATTTTACGGTAGATGAATACATGATCTATGAGGCAAAAAATATCGGAGCGGATGCAGTGCTCCTGATTTGCGCGATTCTCTCTCCCATGCAGCTGTCGGAATACGCGGGGATTGCCAGAGAACTTGGCCTGTCGGCACTGGTGGAAGCCCATGACGAGAAGGAAGTGGAGATGGCGCTTGCAGCAGGTGCGAGGATCGTCGGTGTCAATAACCGGAATCTGAAAGATTTTACGGTGGATATCCATAATTCCGTGCGGCTGCGGGAACTGGTGCCGGAGAATATTCTCTTCGTATCCGAAAGTGGTATGAAGACCAGACAGGATATCGAGCGGTTGGAGCAGAACGGTACCAATGCCGTACTCATCGGAGAGACATTGATGCGTAGTGCAGATAAGAAAGCGGTATTGCAGGAGCTTCGCGGACAGGTTATAGAAAGGTCGTAAATTATTATGAAAGTAAAAATGTGTGGTCTCTATCGTCCGGAGGACATTGATTATGCCAATGAGGTGCAGCCGGATTACGTGGGATTTGTATTTTACCCGAAGAGCCACAGGGTGGTCACAAAGGAGCAGGCAGCGGAATACCGTAAGAAGCTTTCACCTGGAATCCGGACAGTTGGGGTATTCGTGAATGAGGATCCGAAGACCATCATAGAATTGCTGGAGGAAGGCATTCTGGACGTGGCACAGCTCCACGGAGATGAGACGGAGGAGGATATCCAGTATCTGCAGGCGGTGTGCCACAAGCCGGTGATCAAGGCGGTCAAAGTAAGAGACCGGTATGATGTGGAAGCCTGGCTGGACAGCAGTGCAGACTATCTGTTATTCGACAACGGAATGGGCAAAATATCAAACGCCTTTTCATAGGTGAACTCACCACACTGCGCCATCTTCTTGAGTTGCTGAGCCTGCGATACAGATGGGGCATTTTGGGTACCATCCATGGCTTCTAAAAAATTCCGCTGTTGGCTTTCGTCCAGATAGGACAGCTCCACAGCGGGATTGAAGGAGATCTTCTTTTCATCTACCATGTCCAGCAGTTCCGGAATAAGGTTGGTCAGGCGGATGAAACGCTGGATTTGCGTTTTACTCTCACCCGCATCACTGGCGACCTGTTCAACCGACCACAACTTCTGACCAACTTGGTCAGAAGTTAAATCTG
>OGZP01002374.1_pt1 | contig 12013 bp, 10 predicted proteins | sample 1576811 | NCBI WGS metagenome assembly OGZP01 (sample SAMEA3541553, study PRJEB24748) | human gut metagenome | biome: human gut; feature: human-associated habitat; material: faeces | place: China | collected 2012
TTGTAGGTACGACCTTCCTCTTCATGAAGACGTACTATTTTTTTCTTAAATTCAGGCGTGTAACTTTGTGGCATGATAATTACCTCTTTTCTCTATTGGATTTATTATATCTTATTAGCCACTACTGTTACAACGTTAGTATAGCACTTCATTCTGAGCATTCACGAGTTCGTCGGCCTCTTTATCAAGCAGAGCATTCAGAGTTTCTTCGACGCTGCTGCGGACAAGATCCTTTAAATCGTGCTTTATTAAATCTTCATTGAGTTGTATAATGTTATCAGACATGGTTCTATACCTCCTATGGTGAATTTTGTGTGGTAACTTTATTCTACCAAACGGCTATAGACCATGTCTATTTTTATGAAATTGAATTTGCGAAACTAATTATACGTTATCAATACGAAGTCGCGTTTCCCTTAGCATCGAGCAATACACATTCAAAAGAATTATCATCATAATCTACTTCCTTCAGAGACACAGGTGAGCGATGAATCTTGCGGAGATTTTCACCCCAACTGTTTCCAGTTGGAAGGGTTCGCTGATGAGGAAGATTCAAACAAAAAGCATCGGCGGCCGGAGTCTTGGAGAGTGAAAGGATTACTGGACGCGACATAAGGTTTTCTGCTGGGAAGGAATGAACTGCATAGTCCAGGTTCTTAGGCTCCAGGGACGAGAGAGCAATATAAATTCCCGGTTCCTTTATAAGTTCATAGAGGCTTATAGATCGTAATGGCAAACCCGCGAATGACCCAGAGCAAATAAGACTCTTTGTTCTCGGCCCACCAAGACCCATCCAAGTGTCCGAGCAAAAAAGAACATAAAAAACATGAAGCAGAGTCAGATGAATTTCAAAGAAATTCGTCTGGTCCTGCTTCTTTTTTTGCCTCTGTCACCCTCACAAGTATCCCATTCCCAAGCCCACCCAATCCATTCTCTTCAATCCTGAAAAAGAGCAGGAAAATAAGAAAACGGCTTGGTTTATAAGGCTTAGATGGGATTGCTGAATGGAACAGAAGAGGCCTGGAGGCACAGAGACAGGCGCAGATGAAAAAGGATCAAAGGGACTTGAATAAAAAGCCCCCGCACAGGTGATTAACAAACCGCCTATGTGGGGGAAAACTCGTTTATGGATTATAATTCAGTTTTTACGAAGATATCGTAGATTGCCCGGATCGCCGGCTCAAAATCATCATTTGTAACGCCGATGATGATGTTCAGTTCACTGGATCCCTGGTCGATCATCTTTACGTTGATCTTAGCGTGTGCGAGGGCCGCGAAGATTCTTGCGGCAGTTCCGCGCATTGCCTTCATGCCGCGGCCTACGACTGCGATCACAGCGAGGTCGGACTCTAATGTGACAACATCCGGATGAACGGAGCGCTGGATACCGGAGAGAACAGACTGCTCTTTCTCCTGGAACTCATCCTGGTGAACGAGAACGGACATGGTGTCGATTCCTGACGGCATGTGCTCGAAGGAGATGCCGTTCTTCTCGAATACCTCAAGAACCTTTCTCCCAAACCCAACCTCGGAATTCATCATTGCCTTGTCGATGTTCATAGCGCAGAAGCCCTTCTTTCCGGCAACACCTGTGATAGTGTAGTGCGGACGCTTGCTGGTATTCTCGACGATCATGGTACCCGGATCTTCCGGACGGTTCGTGTTACGGATATTGATCGGGATTCCGGCTTTTCTTACCGGGAAGATTGCGTCCTCATGAAGGACACTTGCACCCATGTAGGAGAGCTCACGGAGCTCGGTGTAGGTGATGGTTTCGATCGGAGCTGGATTCTCGACGATTCTCGGATCTGCTACAAGGAAACCGGAAACGTCAGTCCAGTTCTCATAGAGGTCTGCCTGGACCGCGCGTGCCACGATGGAACCTGTGATATCGGAACCGCCGCGGGAGAAGGTGTGGATCGTTCCGTCCGGCTTAGCACCGTAGAAGCCAGGAATGACTGCCTGCTTTAAGGAAGCGAGATGCTCACGCATCTCCTCGTTTGTCTCCTCGGAGAGGAAATTTCCCTCAGCGTCGAAGCGGATCACATCGGCTGCGTCCACGAAGGTGAAACCGAGGTAATTTGCGGCGATGATGCCGTTTAAGTATTCTCCTCTGGAAGCCGCGTAGTCGCGTCCGGCTTTCTTTAAGAAGTTCTCCTCAATTTTCGCAAATTCGAAATCAAGGTTTAAGTTTAAATCAAGACCGTCGATGATATCGGTGTAGCGCTTCTTGATCTGGTCAAGGATGCGCTTATAGCTTTCGCCTGCGCATGCAGCGTCGTAGCACTGGTATAACATGTCAGTCACTTTTGTGTCTTTGCTGTCTCTTTTTCCCGGTGCTGACGGAACAACATAGCAACGGGTCTTGTCGGCTTCGATGATTGCCTTTACTTTTTTAAACTGACGGGCACTTGCGAGGGAGCTGCCGCCAAATTTTACAACCTTCTTCATAATCTGTCTCCTGTGTGTAAGTAAATGATATATGCCGGATTCCACCTTAGTGGATTACCTTTGGTGTCGGGAAGTATTCGAAGAATACCTTGGCAACCATTTTGTCTCTGGAAATGTAGTGGTTCTGCCAGTAGCGGGCATCCAGGGAGTAGTTGCGGTTGTCGCCCATCATGAAGTAGCAGTTTTCCGGAACTTCAAAATGGTAAGTTTCATGCTGGTTCATCGGCTCTGCGATGTACGGCTCGTCGAGTGGTGTGTCAGATCCATTTAAATAGACCTGATCGTCCACGATATCGATCACGTCACCAGGCATACCGATCACGCGCTTCACATAGTAGATCGTGTGGCCGTGCTTTCCGACTTCGGAACCGCAGGCCGGGCAGGTATCCTGCTTATCGCCCTCTATGATCGCACCGCACTGTGGGCACTGCCAGCCAAAAACGAAGATTGCTACATCGCCGCGTTCCGGTTCGGAAAATTTGTAATGGAGTCTGGAGCCGATGACACGGCTTCCTGCCATGATGGTGTTTTCCATGGAACCTGTTGGAATCTCACTGTTTGCGATGACGAAAGTGGTGAGCACGAAGGCGATCACAGCGGCAGATACGAGAACCTGCACCCAGCTGATGAGCTCTGCGACCCAGCCTGTTTTTTCTTTCTTTTCTTTTTCGTTATTTTCCATATAAATGATGATAACCTCGTTTGACTAATATTTACGGGAAAGATATACTGTAAGAGTAAATGTTACTGCCCGTATGCATACAATAAAGAGTTTATGATAAATTGTCAAGTTTCGCAAGGGAATTTCGAAAAAGGTAAGGAAGTTTTTTATTTCCATCAGGAAATCCGGGGAAATCTTTGCTGAAAACAAGGAATAAAATCATGGTGGAAAGTGATATGAAAATTCTTCGGAGAGCTTCGGCTGTGCTCATTTCTGCCGCCATCCTGCTCTTATACGCGGCGAAATCCGTAGACGAAATACGAATAACAAGAAGGCAGCAGCCTGAAATACGGAATTGCGATCCGGAAAATGCTTGCTGTGCAGAGAACATTTTCAGTTATAGTTTGTGCAGGAGAGAACAGCAACCATTTTCACAGATTTATGTTCCAGACTTTGTGATAATACTTGTATCACCAAATCGAAAATGTTAAAATACTGTTAAGAAAATTGCGGGCGATTATCATCCGCTGATGGATCTGATCATTTTTTGCGGAGCGTGCCAAGAGAAAGGCATGCGGATGCAGCAGGGGGAGTGCTGAATGGAAAAAATCTTATATGATCTGATGGATTGGGCCGGAATCGAGGAACTTGTCTATTCCGAGGCGAGCGATCCGGGACGGATTTTAGGGGAACATGTGATAAAGGAAGGTCTTCTGATCCAGGCTTTTCTGCCGAACGCGGAGAAGGTGTCCGTAAAGATCGGCGAAGAACAGTTCCCGATGGAGATGGCAGACGAGAACGGCTTCTTTGCGGTGCTTTTAGAAGACCGAAAAGAACTGGTTCCGTACCATTTCTGTATCACCTACACGGACGGGGACAACGAGGAGATCATCGACCCTTACAGCTACCAGTTCCACACCGCCTTTACCGAGGAAGAGGTGCGGAAATTCAGTGCGGGGATCTATTATGATTCCTATGAGAAATTTGGGGCACATCCGGCGGTGGAAGCCGGGATCGAGGGCGTTCATTTTGCGGTGTGGGCGCCGGATGCGATGCGCGTCAGCGTTGTGGGCGATTTCAACTTCTGGGACGGAAGACGCCACCAGATGAAAAAGCGAGGTCCGTCGGGGATCTACGAGATCTTTATCCCGAACCTGAAGCCCGGCGCGATCTACAAATATGAGATCAAGACAAAGGCGGGACTTCCGATGCTGAAGGCGGATCCGTACGGAAACTATGCGGAGCTCCGCCCGAATACGGCATCTGTTGTCTGGGATATGTCCGGTTACAAATGGAACGATGATGAGTGGATCAAAGAGCGGGCAGCGGCGAAAGACCGCCTGAAGGATTCCCCGATGTCCATCTATGAGGTCCATCTTGGTTCCTGGATGCAGAAAACGGTAGCACAGAATGAGAACGGTGAGGACATCAACGGCAGCCAGTTCTACAACTACCGGGAGATCGCGGAGAAGCTGGCAGCCTATGTGAAAGAGATGGGATACACCCATGTGGAGCTGCTTCCTGTGATGGAACATCCGTTGGATGAATCCTGGGGTTACCAGGTTACAGGCTACTACGCGCCGACGAGCCGTTTTGGAACACCAGATGATTTCAAGGCGTTTATGGATCATATGCACAAAGAAGGGATCGGTGTGATCCTGGACTGGGTTCCGGCCCATTTTCCGCGGGATGCCCACGGCCTTGCAGCCTTTGACGGGACATGCCTCTACGAGCACCAGGATCCGCGCCAGGGATCCCATCCCCACTGGGGAACGCTGATCTACAATTACGGACGTCCACAGGTATCAAACTTCCTGATCTCCAATGCCTTATACTGGGCGAAGGAGTTCCATGCAGACGGAATTCGGATGGACGCAGTGGCATCCATGCTGTATCTGGACTATGGAAAGAACGCCGGGGAGTGGGTCGCAAACATTTATGGCGGAAATGAGAATCTGGAGGCAGTGGAATTCTTAAAGCATTTAAATTCCATCTACGCGAGGGACACGAAAGGTTCTGTCCTGATCGCTGAAGAGTCCACGGCCTGGCCGAAGGTCTCCGGTGATGAGAACGATGGCGGACTTGGATTCGACTTCAAGTGGAACATGGGCTGGATGAACGATTTCCTGGATTACATGCAGTGCGATCCGTATTTCCGCCATGACCACTACGGGGAGCTGACCTTCAGCATGCTCTATGCCTACAGCGAGAAGTTCGTCCTGGTATTTTCCCACGACGAGGTGGTCCACGGAAAAGGTTCTCTGGCAGGTAAGATGCCGGGGGATACCCAGGAGAAGAAGTTCGCGAACCTCCGCACCGCCTACGGCTTTATGATGGGTCATCCGGGAAAGAAACTTCTGTTTATGGGACAGGATTTCGGCCAGATGGATGAGTGGAACGAGAAGGCGAGCCTGGAGTGGGGACTCTTGAAATATGATATCCACAGCCAGATGAAGGATTATGTGAAAGCACTGAACCACCTATACCGCACACAGCCGGCGCTCTACAGGATGGACTACGAGCCGGAGGGCTTCGAGTGGATCAACTGCACATACAACGATGAAAATATCGTTATATTTGAGAGAAAAACGGAAAAGCCGGAAGAGACGTTGCTCTTTGTCTGCAATTTCGCTCCGGTGGAGCATGAGAAGTTCCGTCTCGGCGTTCCGTTTGCGGGAAAGTATAAGGAGATCTTAAACAGTGATGCAAAGCAGTTCGGCGGCAGCGGCATGGTAAACCCGAGAGTCAAGATGTCGAAGAAAGAGGAGTGGGATACGAGAAAGAATTCCATTGCCATCAACCTTGCTCCGATGTCCACAGCTGTATTCTCCTGCACTCCGTATGAGGAAGAGGCGGAGCCGGAGAAAAAGAAAACGGCGGAGAAGAGAAAGCGCCCGGCACGGCAGCCATCGGTAAAGCTGCCGGCGAGCCCGCTGGATGTGATCTCCGAGAAGGTTGGGCAGATCATAAAGACGGCGCGCGAGAGCCGGCACTGAAATTTGTGCCTGACTGATTGGGGCAGTCAGCGCAGAAATTAAATACAGGACAGAAATATCCGGGAAACAACAGGTGAAATGACATGAAAGAACATACATTGGATATTCTAACCGCAGCGCTCATCAAATACGGAACCAGAGTCTTCTGGGCGGCGGTCATCGTATTCGTGGGACTGCGGATCATCAGGATCGCCCGCAGGGCAGCTGGTCAGATCATGGACCGCGCCGGGGTGGAGATCACGTTAAAAAAGTTTCTGGACATGCTGCTTCATGCAGTTCTCTTCGGCGTTATGGTATTCATGGCGGCGGATCAGTTAGGGATCAAGACGACCTCCTTCGTGGCGGTCATCGGTACCGTCACTCTGGCCTTCAGCCTTGCGATGCAGAATACGCTCTCGAACTTCGCGGGCGGAACCCTGATCCTGCTCCTGAAACCGTTTAAGGTGGGCGATTATATCAGCACGAGCTCCGGGGAAGGAACCGTTGAGTCCATCGGCCTTGTATACACGACGCTCCTGACAACGGATAACCGGGTCATCACGATCCCGAACAGCTCCGTGTCCAGCGCGCCGCTCACAAACCTCACAAGGACCGGAAAACGCCGCCTGATCATCAATGTGGGAATCGGATATTCTTCTGATCTTTTAAAGGCGAAGAACGTCCTGAAAAAGATCTTCGAGGAGAACCCGGGGATCATGAAGGATCAGCCGGTTCAGGTCGTCGTGGATGCGCTGGGAGACAGCAGTGTTGTTTTAAGCGCCAGAGGCTGGACGACCTGTGAGGATTACTGGACAGCGAAGTGGTCTATCACAGAGGCGATCAAGCTCACGTTTGACAAAGAGGGGATCGAGATCCCGTACCAGTATATGAATGTGATGATGACAAAGGAATCATAGTGCGGACCGGGCATAGCTTCGGGATAACGCGGCTCATAAAGAAAAGAGAGTCCGGACAGGGAAAAGACTGCCGGGCTCTTTTTTTCGTACATTGTTACAAAAAAGCTTGATTTTTTGTGAAAATCTGATATAATCAATTTTAAATTGTTTCTGCGTTGCGGACAAATGTTTGTGGAAAAGAGACTGAGCTTTTTGCGCAAAAAATGCTGACAGGTCGCACGATTCCGGAAAGAGTGAAACATGCAGAGGCTAAAAGCAAAAAAAGGAGGATTGAATATGAAAGAACATATGGCAGATTGGCGTATCCATGCACTTGCTTTCGTACTCACCGTAATTGCCGAATTTATCGGCACCAAAAAATTCAGTTTCGGGCCTTTGTCCTTCTCACTGTTTCCGATGCTGTATGTACTGATCCTTGGAGCAATCCTTGGAATCGCGAAAATGATTCCACAGAAGATGATGACAGAAGCATCACCGTATATTGGAATCAGCGTTATGATGCTGACAGCAAAGATCGCATCCACGATCGGACCGAACCTCGGCGCGGTTGTCAAAGCCGGACCAGCGCTGATCCTTCAGGAATTCGGAAATCTGGGAACTGCGGTTTTAGCGCTCCCGATCGCCGTATTTGTATTCCATATGGGACGCGCGGCAATCGGAACCTCCTTCTCTATTTCAAGAGAGAGCTCCCTTGCGGTCGTTGCCGATAAATACGGTCTTGATTCAGATGAAGGAATCGGTGTTATGGGTGGATATATCACAGGTACTGTATTCGGAACCATGTTCAACGGTATCTTTGTTTCCCTCCTCTGCTCCTTAAATATCTTCCATCCGTACGCGCTTGGAATGGCGTGTGGAACAGGTTCCGCATCCATGCTTTCTGCCAGCCTTGCGGCAGTTGTTGAGGCATATCCGGATATGGAAGCGGAGATCACTGCTTATGCGGCGACCTCAAATATGCTGAGCAGTGTGGATGGCCTTTATATGAGTCTTTTCATCGCACTTCCAATGTGTGAATTCATGTATAAGCTGTTTACAAAGAACAACAGGCATTATAAAGACGGACTCCCGATCGGCGCTAAGGTAAAAGTTAAAGCAGCCGGGGAAGAATAGGAGGGATCCATATGGACGCAGCAGTATGGTTTAAAAGAATCAAATGTCTTGTCCTTGTATGCATCTTCGCATCCATCGGCAATTTTATCAGTACATCAAAGGCCGGAAACCCGGTAACCCCGCTTGAGGCAGTGCCCGGGCTCGTGCTTCTTCTTTTATGCACGCTGGTGGGCTGTATCATTTATGAGCTGATCAATAAGGTTTCACCGAAGAATCTTCCGGCGATCGCCTATATTTCATTTATTGCGATCCTGATCACGATCCCGGGTGTCAGCCCGATCGCGGATTACGCGATCGAACAGATCGGAAAGATCGGACTTCTTCCGCTCTGCACTCCGATCCTTGCATATGCCGGAATCTCCATCGGAAAAGATGTGGATACATTTAAGAAACAGGGATTTGCGATCGTAGTCGTAGCGATCTTCACGTTCGCGGGAACATTCCTCGGTTCTACGATCATTGCCCAGATCATCTTAAAAATGACAGGCGTGATCTGATGATCAGATATGAAAAATGGGAATAGGTTGTAAAAACAGCGCACTCATGTTATCATTATAACACTGGTGCCGCCGCATGAAACAGAGCCGCGGACGTCCAAACATAACGATAATGGAGTGAAGTTTCCATGTACCATGATCTTACAAAAGGGAGCATCTCACGCTCCCTTCTTTTATTTGCTCTGCCGATGATGGCAGGAAATCTTTTGCAGCAGTTTTACAACATCGCGGACACCCTGATCGTCGGCCGTGTCCTTGGGAAAAATGCTCTGGCGGCGGTGGGATCTTCCTACACGCTGATGACATTCCTGACCTCGATCTTTCTGGGGCTCAGCATGGGCTCCGGCGCACTGTTTTCCATTTACAGGGGAAAAGGAGATGAGAGGGCACTGAAGTCTTCCATCGCCCACGCCTGCGGACTGATCCTCGCTGTAACGCTTGTTTTGAACGCAGTTGTCTATATTTTCATTGATCCGATTTTAAGCTTCTTACGGGTCCCTGAGGAGGTCTGGGGCGGTATGAGAGAGTATCTGCTGATCATTTTCGCGGGTCTGCTCGCCACGTCCCTCTATAATTTCTTCTCCTGCCTGTTAAGAGCACTGGGAAACTCTACGGTTCCGCTGGTGTTTCTTGCGGTATCCGCGATCTTAAACATCGCGTGGGATCTTTTATTTGTGGCGGTCTTTCATTGGGGGATCGCCGGTGCGGCCTATGCGACGATCTTTGCCCAGTACGTATCCGGGATCGGTATTTTGCTCTACGTTCTTTTCCGATGCAGAAGCCTTTTTCCGGAGAGAAAGGATCTTTGCTTTGACGGCGGAATCTTAAAGGAGATCGCGGGCCTTTCCTCCCTGACCTGCTTGCAGCAGTCGGTTATGAATTTCGGAATCCTCATGGTGCAGGGGCTTGTAAACAGCTTTGGCGCCACCACCATGGCGGCTTTCGCGGCGGCAGTAAAGATCGACACCTTCGCATATCTTCCGGTTCAGGACTTTGGAAACGCCTATTCGACCTTCATCGCCCAGAACTACGGCGCGGGAAATAAAGAACGGATCCACCGCGGCACAAAGGAATCCTTTGCCATCAGCACGGCATTCAGCCTTGTGATCTCAGCGCTGGTCTTTGCCTTCGCGGCACCGCTCATGCAGATCTTCGTGAGCTCCGCAGAGACGGCGGTCATCGCCTCCGGCATCCGTTATCTCAGGATCGAGGGCGCGTTCTATTTTGGAATCGGCTGCCTGTTCCTGCTTTACGGATATTACAGGGCGATCAAGAGGGCGGAGATGTCTGTGGTGCTTACAGTGATCTCCCTCGGAATCCGTGTGTTACTCGCCTACGTGCTCTCTGCCACATTCCTCGGCGAGACAGGAATCTGGATGGCGATCCCGATCGGCTGGATACTGGCAGATCTCACAGGACTTTTATACATGAGGAAGACCTGGTAAAAAGAAAGACAACTTTTCTTACGGTCAGCGCAGCAAGTGCGCAGACCTACTGAACAGTTACAAGAAGAGTTACAAAGAAAGAACTTTTGCAAAATAAGAATAAAAAATGTTGAATCTAAAAAATACGCTGTACAGGAGAATGAACCCCATGTACAGCGTATTTTGTTGCCGCGTGCCCAGATCTGGCGTTTGATCTGCGCTATCCTGCGGTCAGCGCAGCAGACATATTTAAACCAGCTTGCTTAACAGCTTCTCTTTCCTATCGATCATCTCGTCGATCCTCTCGATATAGGAAGCTACATCCTTTACATTCTCCGCGCGTTCCAGACGGTTTTCCGCTGGGAACGTGACTTTCGTGGTGGTTCCGGCACCGCAGGCCACGATGGTCTGCTTTTCCTCCATAATGAGGATATTGTAGATACATGCTTTTCCGGGTGCCGCATAGCCGACATTCTCGAAATTTCCGGCCATATTTTTCTGACGGTACAGGTAATACGGCTTAAGACCCATCTCGCGGGCGTACTTCGCGGTGAGATCGATCATCTCCTGAGTGTTCTGGATCTTTAAGTTCGCGTAGCGCTCCTTGAAGATATTCAGTCTCGCCGCACGCTTGATGGCGAGAGAGTGGACTGTCACGCTGTCCGGGGCAAGCTCTCTAACCTGCTCCATGGTGCTGCGGACGTCATCGATATCTTCCTCCGGAAGTCCGATGATGAGGTCCATATTGATATTGTCAAAGCCAAGATCTCTTGCCATGCGGAATTTTTCCTTCACCATATCCACGGTGTGGTGGCGTCCGATCAGATCCAGAGTTGCCTGCTTCATCGTCTGCGGATTGATGGAGATCCTGGAGATATTGTGGGCACGGAGAACTTTGAACTTGTCTTCGGTGATGCTGTCCGGACGTCCGGCTTCCACAGTGAATTCCTGTACCTTTGAGAGGTCAAAGGTATTCTCGATCTTTGTGAGCAGGGCGTCCAGTTCCTCGGCCTTTAAGGACGTCGGAGTTCCGCCGCCAAAGTAAACCGTGTCGAGAGTACGTCCCTTCATCTTTTCTGCCACATAGTCTAATTCTTTAAACAGCGCTTCAAGATAGAGATGAACCTTCTTTTCCCACGCGCCGATGGGGTAGGAGGTGAAGGAACAGTAGAGGCAGGTGGTCGGACAGAACGGAATTCCCACATAGAGGCTGTATCCCGTCTCATAGTCGATATGGCTTAAGAGCTCCCGCTCCCGTTTCGCGACCTCCACACTTAAGTCGATCTTCTCTTTGCTTGTCAGGTACATGTCCCGCATGAAGGAACGGATGCTCTCCTCATCCTCACCCTGGTCAAGTCTCGTCATGGCGATCTTTGTCGGGCGGATACCGGTCAGGGTCCCCCAGGGGAGTTCTTTTCCCGTCCGCTTTTTTAACATGCCGTAAAGCTCTTTCTTGATCGTTGTCTTTGCGTTTAACCGCACATCGTAGTCGATCGGAAATACGGTCTCATCTGCGACAGTGCCCGCCGGATTCGTGATCTTCAAGCCAAATTTCGTCTCATCCGCATTTTGTGAGCAGGTTCCCTCCACGTAAAAATCCACGTCGTCCTGTTTTTCATGGACAAAAGTCTCACCCGGATAAAACGCCATCAAAAGCTCCCGGATATCCTGCTCATAAGCAGTATCGTTTAATAAAATTCCAATCATCCCATTGCCCCCGAAAGAGGATTATACTTCTTTTCAAAACCGATGGTAGTCGTGTCCATATGCCCCGGATAGACCATGGTGTCGTCCGGCAGTGTGGAGAGCAGACGTCTTACAGACTCGGCGATCTGGCGTCCGCTTCCCGTCGGGAAATCCGTGCGGCCGTAGGAGCCTGCAAACAGGGTATCACCGGAGAAGAGAACCTCTTCTTTTTCAATATAGTAACAGCAGGAACCGATGGTGTGTCCTGGTGTTTCAAATACTTTCCATG
>OGZP01002377.1_pt1 | contig 12002 bp, 9 predicted proteins | sample 1576811 | NCBI WGS metagenome assembly OGZP01 (sample SAMEA3541553, study PRJEB24748) | human gut metagenome | biome: human gut; feature: human-associated habitat; material: faeces | place: China | collected 2012
AATGGGCCAACGGGGCAAATGTGAAAATGTTGAACCGCGTGACGGGAATTTTGCTCTGTGCGCTGGGAGTGGTGATGCTGTTTTTCTAACTACGTCGACTGACACTTTAGAAGTTTTCAAATATGATTTAACCAAATCAAGGAAGTCCCTTGCTTCCATGGTGAAAAACAATAAGCAGCGAATCGGATTGAGAATATCTGCTGCTATATAGGAAAAAATCCTGTGGGACATGAACTGCCTCCCAATCTTCAAAATGGAAAGCGGAAGATTGAGAGATAGTTTAACGTCTTGCAGGATTTTTTCTATCATAAAACTATAGATTTTACGCAGATAACCTCAAAATCAGAAAATGGTATACAACTGGATGAAAAATAAATCAGGATCTCATCGCACCATCCACGGAAAGAATTTCTCCGGTTACATACGAAGCCATATCGCTTGCCAGGAAGAGGAATGCGTTTGCAATGTCTTCTGCCTCACCAATTCTTCGAAGAGGAATGCGGTTGATGAGTGGATCGATCATTTCTTTTGGAAGTGCGGCAACCATATCGGTACGGGTGATGCCAGGTGCAACCGCGTTTACACGGATATGGAAAGGACCAAGTTCCCGTGCGAGGGACCAGGTCAGACCGTTGACCGCATATTTACTGGATGGATAGGCAACGCCGCCCGGCTGGCCGCAGATGCTGACCATTGAGCTGGTATTTAAAATACAGCCGCCGCCCTGTTCTTTCATAATAGCAACGGTTGGAAGAATGCCGTTCATCATGGCGTTGACATTCAGATCCATGACACCGGCAAAGCGCTCTGCGGTATACTTGTCAATTGGCGTACTGTCTGAGACACCGGCATTGTTCACAAGAATATCGATTTTGCCGTATTTTTCTTTGACTTTGTTGATCTCATCTACCATGGCAGCTGCATCGGTCAGCTTTGGCCATGCACCGGAAACTTCCCAGTCCGGGTTTTCTTCTTTTAAAGATGCAACCGCTTTTGCAACGGTCTCTTCCCGGGATCCGAACAGGACGACTTTCGCGCCGTTCTGCAGAAATTTGTGCACAATGGCATAGCCGATTCCTCTGGTTCCGCCGGTAACAATTGCAACTTTATCTTTTAACATCATACTATTCACCCGATCCCGTTTTTTTATATCAATGAAAACTGATTATGCAGGCTGTAGTTTTTATTTTTTTAACGATTCGGAGAAAAATGAATTTTGCATGAAAAATCATTTGACTTTGAATGACGATTCGTTTTGGAGAATACAAAAAACGGGATATTTCCTTTCTCTTAAATTTTGTTGCAAATCTTTTCCTTTATTATACGGGATATCGTTGGTGGACAGTCAATGCAAATTTTTTCAGAAATAAACAGCATTCTTTTCTCAAAAGCAGAAGATTTCTATGGAAAAAAAGAATTGTTACGTGGCTTTTTGAGGGAAAACAGGATATAATAGGAAACAAAAGTATACACCAGGTGTATGCTTTTATAAAATCAAAACGAAAAAAAGCGGAAAAACAGAAAGAAAAAAGAGTGAAAAAAAGAGAAACGGTCAGAATGCGGGGGAATGACTGGACAAAAGGAAAAACGGGGTGCAACAATGAGAATTCAGGAAGTAATCAAAAAAACAGGATTGTCCAGGAGGACGGTTTATTATTATATCGATCAGAAGATGATCTCGCCTGTTGTTGATGAACATAACGGTTACCATGATTTTTCAGAAGCAGATATTCAAAAACTTTTTATCATCCGCAAGCTGCGCGAGGCAGGACTTTCACTGGCGGATATCCGCGCGATTCTTCACAAGCCGCGCACAACACCATTTTATCTGCATAAACAGCTGAATGCACTCCAGTCGCAGATGCTTACCATTCAGCAGACGATCAGCGAAATGGATCGTCTGAGTGGACAGCTTCCTGTGTGCCAGTCGCTTGACCAGCTTGCGGGGATGCTTGCAGATACCGATTTTTGCCCGGAAGATCCTACCCGGAATCAGATGGAATCCCGGGATGCCCGGCTGCTGGCACAGTATTTGTGGATGGCATATCTGGATACGCCGGTTACGGAATATCAGCAGTTTTTGTGGCAGAAAATCACACAGCATACGATTGAGCACGCAGGTACGGATTTGAAAATGATGTCCCGTTATTTACAGTACATTTCTCCGGAGCAGATTGATGCGACGAATATCAACCAGTATCTGCGCAATCAGAAAATTATCTCTCTGACGGAGGAAGATTATCCGGGTTTTATGGAAGAGCTGAAAGTTTCTTTGCTTGCGTTTGCGGCAGATCCAGTACAGCAGGAAAAATGGCGTCTTCTTTATCAGCCGGTGATCCATCCGACGGCGTTGTTCTGTGTATCCGTGAGCGGATGGATGCGGGAATTTCATCCGGCATACCGCCGCTATTATGAAAACACGCACACCTGCTGCCGGATGCTGAAAGATTTTATGGACAGTGATGAGGGAGCAGCGCTGAATGCGACACTGCGGGAGGCGTTCCAGGGAAATTGTGATGTGCGTACAGGATATTACGGAGAACTGGAAGTGGCGGCAACATTCCATAAAAGTATTTATGCATTGCTGCCGCCAGAGAAGATCCGAAAATTTCTGGAAGAAAATTCAGATGAAAAATGATCTGGTTTTAGGATTCTGTTTTTATCATTCGAAGCGAGGATGCCCGGGGAACAAGTGTCACCGGCAGCACAATTTTTTCCGGTTCCGCCGCAGGGTTTTCCAGTGTGGAAAGGAGAATCCGGCTGGCTTCCCGTCCGATGCTTTCAAAGTCCTGATGAATAGAGGTAATTTCAAGGCTTCGGCTGAGACTCGTGTCATCAAAACCACAGAGGCAGAGATCTTCCGGAATCCTAAGGCCGATGGTACGGCAGGCAAGGAAAATAAGTTCGGCAACCTGGTCATTTTCTGCGAGAAGAGCAGTGATTCCATTTTGATGCAGAGCAAGGAGCTGCTGCTGAAAAGAAGTCAGTTCCGTGGAAAGGGCATCCTCTTCAGAAAGAGAATGGGACCAGGTGACAAGCTGCTGAGAATCGGGCATGATTCCGGCAGCTTTCATTTCGTGCAAAAATCCGCCGAAACGATCACGGACCGACGAGGTTTCGGAAAGGGGAGCTGTTGTGAAAAAGGCGATGTTGCGATGCCCTTGTTCCAGAAGGTGACGGGTGAGCTGCCGTCCGCCATCGTAATTGTCGCAGACAACATTGTTTAAATACGGACAGTCGGTCTGCTTGTCGATGATGACAACCGGGCGGTTTGCAAACAGGAAATCGTTTAACTGTTCCAGGTGGATATTGTCACGCTTGGGATAGTAGACAAGTCCGGCGATATTCTGAGAACGGAGCAGTTCCAGTGTGGCACGTTCCTTCGGAGAGGAAGAGCCGGTGATATGAATGCTTAAAAAGTATCCTTTTTCCGCCAGTGCGGCACTTAAGGAACCAATCGTTTCCGAAATGTTTCCCTGTGTTGTGGCAAAGGGAAGCAGCAGGGAAACCATTTTTGATTTGCTGTCGGTTTCTGATGCGGAGGAGGAAACCGGTGGGATTTTCTGCGAGACAAAGCTTCCAACGCCGCGTTTTCGATACAGGATTCCCTGCTGTTCCAGATCTTCAATCGCCCGCTTTGCTGTGATGCGGCTTACCTCATATTGCTCCGAGAGCATTTTTTCCGTGCAGAACACGGCATCGGAAGAAAACTGTCCGGTGCGGATGCGCTCTAAAAGAGCTTCTTTGATGATTTCATATTTGGGTTTCGTTATTCTTTTATTTCTATCCATGTCTGTAAAATTCCTCAAATAGTATGATTGGTGACAACTGTATTTGTAAAAGTGTGATATCGACTTGCTTTGTATTATAATCTCGGGAAAAAGATAAGTCAAACTAAAAATAATATATCAAATAAAAAGAAAATGATATAAAATCATGGAAAAACGTAGAAATACTTGACAGAAGCATTGCGTTTTTTTATGATATGATATATCAAATCAACACGGCAATACAGGAACAAGACTTAAATAGAAAGAGTTTTAAGTTTGAAAATCATTTTTATAACAGGAGGAAACACATCATGAAAACAACTGTTCATATTATTTCCCATTCCCACTGGGACAGAGAGTGGTATCAGTCTTTTGAAAAACACAGAATGAAACTGATTGAGCTGGTAGACAATATTTTGGAAAAAGCAGAGAACGATCCGGAATTTGGCGGATTTTTCCTGGATGGACAGACGATTGCCCTGGACGATTACCTGGAAGTGCGCCCGGAAAAACGCGAGCAGGTGAAAAAATGCGTCCGTGAAGGAAAAATCCAGACTGGCCCGTGGTACATTCTGCAGGATGAGTTTCTGACCAGCGGTGAGGCATGTGTCCGCAATCTTCAGGTCGGCATGCAGGAAGCAGCGCGTTACGGAGCGATCGGAAATGTCGGTTATTTCCCGGATGCATTCGGAAATGCGGGACAGATGCCGCAGGTGCTGAAGCAGGCGGGCATGGATGCGGTTGTGTTCGGACGCGGCGTAAAACCGATCGGACCGAATAATGAGGTAACCGGAGGACAGTATGAGTCCACGTATTCCGAAATGATGTGGGCATCCCCGGACGGAACGAAACTGCCGGGTATTCTGTTTGCAAACTGGTATAACAACGGAGTGGAGATTCCGGTGGATGAGGTAGAAGCAAAAGTTTACTGGGACAAAAAACTGGCCGATGCGAGAAGATTTGCGGCAACACATCAGCTTCTGATGATGAACGGATGCGACCATCAGCCATTGCAGAAGGACATTACCGAGGCAATCCGTGTCGCACGGAAACTGTACCCGGACATTGAATTTATTCATTCGGATTTCAAAACCTATGTAAAGGCAATGGAAAAAGAAATTTCCGAGAATTTCTCTACGGTAAAAGGCGAGCTGACAAGCCAGGAAACAGACGGAAGATGGACACTGGCAAACACCGCTTCTTCCTGGATGGGACTGAAAGTGGACAACCGTGCCGGCGAAACAGCGCTGGAGCGGAAAGCAGAACCGGCGGCAGCCATGGCAGAGGTGCTTGGCAAAGCATACCCGGAAGACCAGATGATTTACAGCTGGAAAAAGCTGATGCAGAATCATCCGCATGACAGCATCTGCGGCTGCAGCGTCGATGAAGTAAATGAAGAAATGAAAACCCGCTTTGCGAAGAGCAGACAGGTGGCAGATGCGATTTACGATGAGAGTGTAGAATACCTGACCGATCAGGTGAATACCGCGGCACTTCCTGGAAACAGTGAAAAGATTCCATTCGTTGTATGGAATACTTCCGGGAATGCGAAAAAACAGGTCATTGCAAAAGAACTGCACCTGTTCCGCGATTACAATCTGTTTGTATGGGATGGTTATGAGGCGGCCGAGGCGGTAGAAATGCCAAATCTGGTGCTTTGCGATGCAAACGGAAATGCAGTTCCGGCAAAAATCGAAAATGCAGGAATTTCCTTCGGATACGATCTGCCGGATGACCGGTTCCGTCAGCCATATATGGCAAAGAAGGTGCTGGTAACGTTTGAGGCAGAAGTTCCGGCGATGGGATATGCAACATATTATCTGGAGCAGGCAGAGCCGGATCAGAACCAGGAAACCTCTGCAGATTTTGCGAATGAGCGCGTTCTGGAAAATGAAAACCTGAAAGTTACGGTCAATGAGGACGGTTCCTACCAGATTCTGAATAAGGAAACCGGAAGAACGTATGAAAATCTGGGATTCTATGAAGATACCGGAGATATGGGAAATGAATATATTTATATTCAGGACTCTGGAAAACAGACAATCACAACGAAAGGCATGAAAGCTGAGATTCGCTGTGTGGAGAAAAATGCATTCCGCACGGTAGTTGAGATCTGTCACGAAATGATGATTCCGTCTGGTATGGGAGAGGAACTGCAGAGACAGCGTGAGATGTGTATTGACCCATATACGCGTGTGGCAAACCGTTCGAAGGAACTGGTTCCGATGGAAGTAAAGACGGTTCTGACACTGGAAAAATCGGGAAAAGGTCTGCGTGTCGCAACGACGATCTGCAATCAGGCAAAGGATCACAGAGTCCGCGTTGTAATGCCGACGGGTCTGAATACGTCTACGCATCTGGCAGATTCTGCCTTTGAGGTTGTAAAGAGAAATAACCGTCATAATGATACCTGGACGAATCCCTGCGGATGTGAAAGACAGCAGTGTTTTGCTGCAATGGAAGATGAGACAAATGGTCTTCTTGTGGCAAACCGCGGATTGTATGAATATGAGGTTCTGGCGGATGAGGAGAATGCGATTGCGGTAACGCTGCTTCGCTCCGTTGCGGAGATGGGTGACTGGGGTTATTTCCCGACGCCAAAGGCGCAGCAGATCGGAACGTTTACCCTGGAGTTTGAAGTTGTGCCGTATGCAGCCGGTAAGACGGGCGAGGCATTTACCGAGGGTTACGCATTCCAGCAGGATCTGACAGCAGCACAGGCCGGTCTTTCGAAAGCATGGCTCAGAAAGCCGGGTCAGGTAAAACCGGAACTCGTATCGGGCGAGATGCCGCTGGAAATGAGCTTCCTCCGCTTTGAAGGGGAAGGAATTCATCTGACGGCGTTTAAGAAGGGACTTGCAAAGGACGATCTGTTTGTGCGGTTTGTGAACAATATGCCGCAGGATGAGGTGCTTTCCTTCCGAAAGGAGAGCTGGATGAAAGAGGTTTACCGCAGTAATGTAGTGGAAGAGAAGGGTGAGGTACTTTGCCCGGATGAGAACGGGGTGTATCATGTGACACTCCGGGAGTTTGAGATTGCGACGTTTGGGGTTGTGAAATAACGGCTGGCGCGTGAGCTGGGAGTGAGAACGGGAGGAAAGTCTGGATCCGCCTGAAGGGCGGATCGGCGCAAGATGGTTGAAAAGAATAGGATGGAAAAAGCAAGAATGTGCTGGACTTTAAAGGGGACAAGTTATATGCTGGAAATATGAGAAAAATTTCCAAAGGAGGGTTTTTAAGATGCAGAAATGGACGAGCAGGATTGAGACCCCGATCAAGGCAGAGCTGATTTGTTATGATGTGAATGGAATTCATATTGTGTTTGGGGTGACGGAAGAGAATCAGCTGAAGCTGTTTCATTTTTCACATGCACCGTTTGACGCGGAGAATCTTTGCCGGAAGCCGGATGGAGTGTGGATGATGGAAGGAATGCGGGAAGCTCAGATTAAGGAGAGCTTCCAGCTGGTGCAGGTGAATTTTTCGGGGTATAACCGGCCGTATGAGAAGCATGGAAATAAGTATATTGTGACGGCTCCGGGATTTATGCTGAAGTTTGATTCCATTTCCGAGGAGAGAAATGAGAAGGGTGATGTGCTGCGGATTGTGCAGTCGGACGATGTGACAGGTGCGAAGGTGGAGTCTGTGATGCAGTTTTTTGATGGGATTCCGGTTGCGAGAATGTACAATACAGTGACGAACGAAGGAAAGGAAGACCAGACACTGGAGTACATTTCGAGTTTTAGTTACTGGGGTATTGAGAAGGAACAGAAAGAGGGAATTCCGAAGTTTGTCAGCTCGGATGACAAGATGTCGATGGTTGTGGTTCACAATGGATGGCAGAAGGAGCTGACGGTGAAGAAGTACCGGTTTGCAGATCTTGGCATGGCGCAGACGCAGCCGCATAATTATCAGAGAACTTCGAAGACGATTGAGATTACGAATACGGGCAACTGGTCGGCGAAGGAATATGTGCCGATGGGATATATTGGAAACAGTGCGGCAGATTCGAGTCTGTTTTTTGAGATTGACCACAGTGGTTCCTGGCATTATGAGATCGGAGATCAGAACTGCCATTTTTATCTGGCGGTGAGCGGTCCGACAGAGATTCAGTCACACTGGTCGAAGAATCTGAAGCCGGGAGATTCCTTTACAACGGTTCCGGTGGCTGTCGGCGTAGGTCATGATGATTTCGAGGAAGCGATTGGTACTTTGACGAAGTACCGCAGAAAGATCCGCCGTCCGAACAAAGATAATGAAAATCTGCCGGTTATTTTCAATGATTATATGAATTGTCTGTTTGGAGATCCGACCACAGAAAAAGAGTTCCCGCTGGTGGATGCGGCAGAGAAGGCCGGATGTGAGTATTTTGTCATTGATGCCGGCTGGTATGCGGACGGCAACTGGTGGGACAGTGTCGGTGAGTGGCAGGAGAGTAAAAAGCGCTTTCCGAATGGAGTGCGTGAGGTGACGGATTATATTCGTTCGAAGGGCATGATTCCTGGTGTCTGGCTGGAGCTGGAGGTTATGGGTATCAACTGTAAGAAGGCTTCCATTCTGCCGGATGAGTGCTTCTTCCTGCGCCACGGCAAGCGTGTGTATGACAGAAGCCGTTATCAGCTGGATTTCCGTCATCCGCTTGTGATTGAGCATGTGACCGAAGTCATCGACCGTGTGGTACGGGACTACGGTGTCGGCTATATCAAGATGGACTACAATATTGAGCCTGGTATTGGTACGGAAGTGGATGCAGACAGTTTTGGAGACGGTCTTCTGGAGCATGAGAGAGCGTATCTGGCATGGCTGGATGGCATCTACAAAAAGTATCCGGATCTTGTCATTGAGAACTGCTCGAGCGGCGGTCTTCGGATGGACTATGCGATGCTGGCGCGAAACAGCATTCAGTCGACGAGCGATCAGGAGGATTACCGCAATTATGCGACGATCTCGGCGAATGCAGCCATCGGCGTGACGCCGGAGCAGGCGGCGATCTGGTCATATCCGCTGCGGGACGGCACAAAAGAGGAAGTTATTTTCAATATGGTTAATGCGCTGCTGCTTCGTATTCACCAAAGCGGCCATCTCGCAGAAATTTCGCCGGAGCGGTTTGAACTTGTAAAAGAGGGAATTGACTGCTACAAAGAGATCCGCAGCGGCATCAAGGACGGCGTTCCGTTCTGGCCGATGGGATGGGCAGACAATGAAGAAAAACACCTCGCAGCCGGAATCCGTGTGCCGGGAGATGTAATTTATCTTGGTGTGTGGAGACGCGGCGGAGAGGCCGGTTTTGAGGTTCCGCTTGACCGTGCATTCCCGGGAAAAGAGCTGGAGGTTTCCTGCATTTACCCGAAAGCATGCGGTGATGTGTTCCATTACGATGACTACAGCAAGACGCTGCAGATTCACTTCCCGGAGACGTATATGGCGCGTCTGTTTCAGATTAAAGTGAAATAAAATTACATAAATCCCCGCCCGCGGAATAAATTGTATCGGAGTGTATCTGATAGGATTTTTCTGGGGAGGGGATTTTTTGCGTTTTCTTTCGGCGCTTTCAGATCTGATGGTTCCCGTGCTGATTTTTTACGTGGTCGGACTGGGGCTTTTGATGAAACAGGATGTGTTCGGCGATTTTCTGAACGGGGCGAAGGACGGCATGCGGACGGTGATCGGAATTGTGCCGACCTTAATCGGGCTGATGGCGGCGGTCGGCGTGCTGCGGTCATCGGGATTTCTGGAGGAATTTGGAAAACTGCTTGGAACCGTGCTGGAACCGGCGGGAATCCCGTCTGCGCTGGTACCGCTCGGTGTTGTGCGTCTCTTTTCCAACAGCGCGGCGGTGGGTCTTCTGCTGGATCTCTACAAAGAGGCGGGCTGTGACTCCTTTGCCGGACGGGCGGCTTCGATTATGATGTCGTGCACGGAGACGGTTTTTTATACGATGGCGGTCTATTTCGGAGCGGTCCACATCAAAAAAACGCGGTACACACTGGCGGGTGCATTGTTCTCTTCCCTGGTCGGAATGGCGGTCAGTATTGCGCTTGCAGGTCTGCTCTAACCATCTTTTCTGATCATATCAGTGAAATGTGTTGACATTTTAAAACGATTGGAATAAGATGGAAACAACTTAAAACATACAAACTCAATAGGAAATAGGGAAATAGAGAAAAAGCGAGCAAAAGTAAGGAGGAAATCAACGATGGCAAAGGTATATGACAGCATTCTGGATCTTGTAGGAAAAACTCCGCTGGTAGAACTGAAACGAATTGAAGAAAAAGAAGGACTGCAGGCGAAACTGATCGCAAAAGTAGAATCCTTCAATCCGGCAGGAAGCGTCAAAGACCGTATTGCAAAAGCGATGATTGAGGATGCTGAAGCAAAAGGTCTCTTAAAAGAAGGTTCCGTTATCATTGAGCCGACTTCCGGAAACACCGGAATCGGACTGGCAGCGGCAGCAACCGTAAAAGGCTATCGCATGATCCTTACCATGCCGGAGACAATGAGTGTGGAGCGCCGCAATATTGTAAAAGCATACGGCGCAGAAGTTGTTCTGACCGATGGAACGAAGGGAATGAAGGGTGCAATCGAGAAAGCCGATGAGCTTGCCAAAGAGATTCCGAACAGCTTTATCGCAGGCCAGTTTGTGAACCCGGCAAACCCGGCAACCCACAAAAAGACAACAGGACCGGAGATCTGGGAAGACACCGACGGAGAGGTTGATATCTTTGTTGCAGGTGTCGGCACCGGCGGAACCATCACCGGAACGGGTGAATATTTAAAAGAGAAAAAACCGGAAGTAAAAATCGTAGCAGTAGAACCGGCATCCTCCCCGGTACTGTCCGACGGCGTTTCCGGACCGCACAAAATCCAGGGAATTGGCGCAGGCTTTGTGCCGGATACCCTGAACACCAGCATTTACGATGAAATCATCAAAGTAGAAAATGAGGACGCTTTCGAGACCGGAAGATATCTGGCAGCCGAGGAAGCGATTCTCGCAGGAATTTCCTCCGGAGCAGCTCTGTATGCAGCAATCCAGCTCGCAAAACGAGAGGAAAATAAAGGCAAAACCATCGTTGTGCTCCTGCCGGATAACGGAGACAGATACTATTCCACAGCCCTGTTTGCCAAATAAAAGGGAACAGCTTCAGATTTTAAAATAATAGATATCAGCGAACACTGCCATCCGCGGCATTTTCTCTCCACCGCGAATGGCAGTTTCGCATATTAATTTATACCAGAAAGGGAACTTTACTTATGACATTACAACAGCTTCGCTACGTAATTCGGGCCGCAGATTCCAGATCCATGAATGAGGCGGCAAAGGCACTCTATATTTCACAGCCGAGTCTCTCTGAAGCAATCAAGGAGCTGGAAAAAGAGATCGGAATTGAGCTGTTCAAGCGCAGCAGCCACGGAACAGTACTGACCCCGGAGGGAGAGGAGTTTCTGGGTTACGCACGTCAGGTCACAGACCAGTATCAGCTTCTCGAAAACCGCTATATTTATCGCACCAAGGGAAAGAAAAAATTCAGCGTGTCGATGCAGCATTACAGTTTTGCCGTAAAGGCGTTTGTGGAGCTAGTGAAGCAGTTTGGTATGGATGAGTACGAGTTTGCGGTTTATGAGACGAGAACGTATGATGTGCTGATGGATGTAAAGAACTTCAAGAGCGAGCTTGGGATCTTATATCGGAATGACTTTAATGCGAAGGTGCTGAACAAGCTGCTGAAGGACAATAACCTTGAGTTCCACGACCTGTTTTCCTGTGGAACGTACGTCTATCTCTGGAAGGATCATCCGCTTGCAGATCAGGCAGAGATCACTATGGAGGAGCTAAAGGAATATCCGTGCCTGTCCTTTGATCAGGGAAGCAACAATTCGTTCTTCCTGGCAGAGGAAGTGCTTTCGACGTATGAATATAAGAGAATCATTAAGGCAAATGACCGTGCGACCATGCTGAATCTGATGGTCGGACTGAATGGTTATACGCTTTGCTCCGGCATTATCTGTGAGGAATTAAACGGCAGTGACTACCGCGCTGTGCCGCTTCACGCGGAGGAAAACATGATGATCGGTTATATTTCTAGGAAGGGTATGTCGATCAGCGCACTGGGACAGCAGTATTTGGAAGAAATTCGGAAATATAAGGAGCTTGTGCTGTAAAAAAGGAGAAACAAGAAGACTTTAACCGAATCAAGTAAGTCCCCTGCTTCCATTGCGAAAAGCAATAAGCAGTGG
>OGZP01002390.1_pt1 | contig 11972 bp, 5 predicted proteins | sample 1576811 | NCBI WGS metagenome assembly OGZP01 (sample SAMEA3541553, study PRJEB24748) | human gut metagenome | biome: human gut; feature: human-associated habitat; material: faeces | place: China | collected 2012
CCTTGATGACTTCTGAAGGTCAACGTATCAATGGAAGTGTAGTAGAAGTAAAGGATATGTTTCAGGAAAAAGGAGTTGTAGCTTCCGAGTTACGCCTTTCCAATCCGGAACAGGCCAATCGTGCCTGGCGTATCTGGTACAAGGAACTGTTCAATACAGTGGAGAGTAATCCGGATGTCGTCAAAGCATTTTCATACATCAATGCAGATTGGCCTTCGGAAGCAATGTGGCAAGGAGATACGGTGATTTTCAGCAAGATAGATGCACGGTTACAGATCAATCCGGACATCACGGTGAAGTGGAAAGAGAAAATGAAAATGGAAAGATATATCCATGAACCGATAGCTCATATTGAATAAATTTATATTTTTGGAGCAAAAGAGGCTGAAATGAAATACACACTGACATTGTTATTACTCATCTTCTCCGTTCATATATACTCCATAAAGAACTGGTTACCTTATATCAATAACATCAGTCGTATGGAATATGGTGGGGGCACGCAGAATTGGACAATCACCCGTGACAACAACGGCTGGATTTATGCAGCCAACAACTCAGGGTTACTACAGTTCGATGGTTACTCATGGCATCTGTTCAGCAATGGCATGATTATCCGGACGGCTTACCATGACGGCAAGGAACGTATCTACGTAGGAGCATTCAATAATTTCGGTTATTTCTCGCCAGACGAAAAGGGAGCTATGCACTATCATTCCTTATCCGACAGTCTGGAAGATAAGTATCGCAATTTCAGTGATGTATGGGATATCTATTGCATAGATCATAGCATCTATTTTGTATCCTACAACCATATATTCAAACTTACGAACGATGAAATTACTGTTATCCAAAGTAAGGAACGTATGCTCTGCTCCGCCAATATAAACGGAAATTTATATGTGTTCAAGGAAAACGCGGGGGTATTTCTGCAAACCGGACAGTTATTTATACCGTTGGCAAGTACGGAAAAGATCAGTAACTACCATATCAGCGAAATACTCCCCTATCAGGATCAAAAGCTATTACTGATAACTGAATATCATGGCATTTATATCTATGACAATTCAACAACTGTTCCGCTCATCACTCAAAATGATCCGTTACTCAAATCCAGTCAGCTGTATTGCGCAGAAATAAAGGATGACAAGATTTATATCGGGACGATTAAGAGCGGACTGATTATTGCAGATATTCCTACGGGAGAGATTGAGCAATATGATATTCGGTCGGGCCTGCAAAATAATTCCGTACTGAGTCTGAACGTGACCGAAGGAGATAATATATGGTTAGGACTTGACAATGGCATCAGTTATCTAGAAACCAACAGCCCATTATCAAACCTCTATACCGGAAACCAGAATTACGGAGTAGGCTATGCGTCAATTATTCATAATGGATACATCTATTTCGGAACGAATCAGGGATTATATTATAGCCCCTGGCCCATCAAAGACATCCGCCACCTGGCTCTCCGTCCCGTAAAGAATGCCGATGGACAAGTCTGGAATCTAACCGCCATTGGAAAAACTCTGTTCTGCGGTCACAATAATGGAGCCTTTATGATTGAGGAAGGAACGGCCATCCCCCTGATAGGTGAAAATGGCTTTTGGAACTTTACACCGGTCGGAGAAAATAAATCCAAAGTGCTGGCAGGCAGTTACACCGGATTGGTTTTATTAGAAAACAAAGGCACGGAGTCTGCACCTCGCTGGATATCCACACGGAAAATAAAAGGTTTTAATCTCTCGGTACGCTATGTAGAATATGATGAATCTGATGATATTTGGTGGATATTTCATGGAACAGGTCTGAGTGCCATCAAGTTGAATTCGGAATATAGTAAAGTAGTATCCTGCCAGCATTATCCGAATCAGAACAACTCTTACCAGACCAATCTGTTTAAAGACAAAGGCCGTGTTTACTTCACAACAGATTCCGGTATCTATCGTTATAACTCCATCAGGCAGAAATTCGAATTATCCGAAGAATGGAATCAGCGTATAGGTAACAGAGATTATCTTCGTGTAGTCAGCAATGAAGAAAACAGTTGTGTATGGTATATGCAGTCCGGTAAACTGAAAATCAATTACATTACTCCGCATGGTTATATAACAGATTCTGTCAGTACCACCCGTTTGCAAAACAATCTGATGGGTACCTTCGAAAGTATCAACAGAGTGGACTCGGCTACTTGTATTATCAGCACTCTGGATGGTTTCAGTCTTTATCGTATCACTACAGATTCATTGTCATCCCTCTCCAACAATTACAAGTTCCTGATTAAAAAAGTAATAATCTCTTCCAGCAATGAAGAAATAGATTCTTATTTCTACAATGGCTTTCCAACTGACAGACAACATCAAACTATCCTAAGAAAATATCGGCCAGATGCTTCATATCGGTTTGAAATGAATCCGAATACTAATTCTTATGATAAAATCACTTATTCCGTTCAGCTAAAAGGGCTGGATGAACAAATGCTGGCATTGAACGCTTCAGGTATAAAAGAATATACTGGACTGAAAGAAGGAAATTATACCTTCCTTATACGTGCCTACAATCATCATACCCACCAGACGGAAGTAGAAGAAATTCATCTCAGAATTCTTCCACCCTGGTATAGAAGTATTTATGCTTACATCATGTACGTACTTCTCCTTGTTGCAATCGGATATGGAATCTATAAACTATTGAACCAGAGATTCAACAAGCAACACCAAAAACGTCTGGATGAACTGAAGGAAGAAAGCCTTAAACGGGAATTCAAACTAAAAGAGGAAGCTCTTGCACAGGAAAAGAGGATAGTTGAACTGGAAAATAACAAGCTTCAACAAGAGTTATTATTAAAGAGCCAGGAACTCTCAAATTCCATGTTCTATGTAATCCAGAAGCAGGAAATTTTCACTTTCATGCAAGACGAACTCCAGAAAATTTCTGCCTATCTGCGTAAAGAACAGACCAAAGACGCCTTGCGTAAATTGAACAGACTTCTGGAGAAAGTACATGCCAATATCGAAGACGAAGATAACTGGCAGAAGTTGGAAAATAACTTCAACATCGTACACAATAATTTTCTCAGCCGCCTGAAAGAACGTTATCCCGATCTTACATCCAGCGAATTAAAATTAGCCGCATATATCCGTATGGATTTAATCACCAAAGAAGTTGCACCACTATTCAATCTATCGGAACGGGGTATGGAATCAGCACGATACAGGCTTAGAAAGAAATTAGGTTTGTCACGGGAAGAGAGCCTGTCGAAGTTTTTGCAAAACTTCTAACAGGATTGTAAAAAGTGGCTAAAAGTATAATAAAGCAAATCCCAGTCCGCATTTCCATAAAAAAAATGAGTTGACTCTTTTAAGTGAACAAGTTGTAAGTACTTCTCCGGAATTGTTCTCTCGAAGCACTTCACACTGGAAGCACTTACCAATTCATCATCATCTGCATGAAAGACCAATGTAGGAATAGAGACCTGTGGTAGTACCTCTCTTGTTTTCTTCATCAAACAAAACAAGTCAATCATTCTCGGTGCCCAACTCAAATAAGTGAGTATGGAACAAGGAGCTACACTACTCGCCTCCAATAGAGCATGAGCAGGATCACTTTCCGGAATTTCTTTGCAGAAGCCTACTTTCAGATTATTTCTGAGAGCTCTACCCTTAACCCTCACATATAAAGGGGTATCTATAGCTACTATGCCTATTATTTGCTCCGGACTTTCCATATAAGTAAGAAACGATAAAAGACTTCCCATAGAATGCCCAACCAAAATAATCGAATTATAGTTTTTCTTATAACGAGCTATTTCCGCATTGACATATTCCAGCCACTGCTGTCTGCTACTGCGTGCAAACTCCTCCCCTGTTCCGCCATGTCCCGGTAATAACAAAGAAGAAGCAGCAAAACCCAGTTCGGAACTTCGTTTCATTAAACCCAGAAACTGATCCGGTCCTTCCACTATGCCATGTATAAAAACAACAATAGTACTCGCACCTTCCCTTGGATAATAACACGGTTGTTGTCTCTCCATCTGCTCATTAGTTTCTCTCTTCTTCATCTTCCCATTCGTTACTTTTCAATTGACGTGGTATCTATCATTTACACCGTAATTCAAAATTAGTAAAAACATAAAAGCCCCGCAAACTCTGAATAAGAAATTCGACATATAAGTTCATATTTTAAAAGGAAATATAGCGGATATTAAGTATATTTGCAAGCATAAAATTAATAACTATGAAGATCAAATTTATTTTATGCCTATTATTTTTATGCTTATCTACCACATTTCATGGACAAGAAGGGAAAATGTTCACGGTTGATAAGGACCTATCAAGCAGTATGCTTAATAAACTATATCAAGATCGCGACGGCATAATATGGATTGCAACAGAAGATGGCTTGAATCGATATGACGGTGCAAAATTCACTGTTTATAGAAATGAGAAAGATAATCCTCACTCTCTACTAAATGACTATGTACGTACATTGTACGAAGATAAAAAAGGGCGCTTCTTCATAGGATCCTTGAACGGACTACAAATATATGATCGGGCAACAGATAGTTTTACCACCATTCCGATGTATCTTTCCAGTGGAGATCCAATAGCTCCCAATATAGCGACAATACTTGAACGCAATAATGGAGAAATACTAATAGGTACTTCAGGACATAGCATGTTTATACTGGAAACAAAGGGAGACAGCATAAATGCCAAGCAAATAAGCCAATTTATCCCCAGCAATCTAATCATATATACATACGAAGATAAAAAAGGAAATTTATGGATAGCAACAGGTGATAATGGTATCTTCCGTTTTGATAAAAACAACCAATCCAAACACTATACAGGTGACAAAGACATAGCTAAAAATACAGTTTCAAGTATGTGCGAAGACGAACAGGGCAATCTTTATATAAGTAGTCTAAAGAGAGGACTATTCATATATAATGAAAAAGCAGATACATTTACTCCTCTCACATATACTCCTAATCCTGATTTACCTATTAAAATTCTATATCCTGGGGATCAGAATGAAATATTTATCGGTACCGATGGTTCTGGAATGAAAATATATGATACTCAAAAACAAAAGATTAAGGAAGCCAATTTTAATGTCACTACATTTAATCTGAAAAAGGCTAAAGTACATTCCATTCTGAAAGACAAAATAGGAAATATATGGTTAGCTTTTTTCCAAAAAGGAGTAATGATTATACCTGCTACGACAAATAAATTCAAGTATATGGGTTATAAATCTTCCGCACATAATGTAATTGGTTCCAACTGTGTCATGTCAGTATATAAAGATCACACCGGAACTCTCTGGGTAGGTACTGACAACGACGGGATCTATGCAATTGCCCCAGACAATACACTGAAAGCACACTTTGTCCCTACAGATGCCCCACATTCTGTTCCCGCAACCATCATGAGTATCTTCGAAGATTCTAACTACAATCTGTGGATAGGCTCTTACCTTCACGGCATGGCTCGATTGGATCCCCAAACTGGTCGTTGCGAATATCTGAAGTTATCGGCACAGCCGTCTAACCTGACAGAAAACATATATTGCTTTGCAGAAGATGATAATAAAACATTGTGGATAGGAACTATGGGAGGTGGCTTATTTTACATGGATATAAATACCAGGAAAATTGTCCAATGCCCGATACTTACCAATAGCAACACCGACTGGACTAAAATTAATATGCTACACAATTCGTGGATAAATAGTCTCTTATACACAAGTGAAGGCAAGCTGTACATAGGAACTTATGACGGTTTAGGGTGTCTGGACATAAAAACCATGGATTTCATTTCTCCTTTGAGAAACAGGAGAATATTATATGGAGACGTAATCTATGCCCTTCACGAGGGTAGTGATGGAAGCATCTGGATAGGAACATCTAAAGGATTAAAACACCTCAATCCCAAAAGTCTTGATATTCGCGAATATACAATAGAAGATGGTTTGCCGAGCAATTATATATGTGCAATCAAGGAAGATGTGAATGGATATCTCTGGATCAGTACGAATTATGGAATCAGTCGGTTCAACCCCAAAAACCAAAGTTTCATTAATTTCTATGCAAGTGACGGACTGCAAGGCAATGAATTCAGCAAAGGAGCTAGCTTTGCATACCATCAAAGCGAACTTATTTTTGGAGGAACAAACGGTATCACCTATTTTAATCCAGCAGAAATAACCAACTCAAGTAAAAAACCTGAGATTCGGATCACAGACTTTTATATCCATGATAAAATGGTGAAAAAAGGGATGGAATCAGGAGGTAAAGACATTGTTACTACTGCAGTAATGGATGCTGATCATTTCCAGCTTTCCCACAAAGATAATTCTTTCAGCATAGAATTTTCAGCCATGGAGTTTTTCAGCCCGGAACGAATTACCTATATATATCGCATTAACCATACAAGTTGGATTAGTTTACAACAAGGAATCAACCGAGTATCATTCAGCAACTTAAGTCCGGGTGACTATACATTCCAGATAAAAGCAAAAGATAATGACTCTTATTCTGATATTAAAGAAATACGTATCACCATTGACCCGGCATGGTATGCATCCGGATGGGCCAAACTAATGTATGGAATATTGCTGATAGCTATCATCTATATCATCGTCATCCAAGTACGCCATCGTTACCGTGCCCGCCAAGAGATATTAGAGCATATTCACGCAGAGCAAATCAATGAAGCCAAATTACAATTCTTCATCAATATATCCCACGAGATACGTACCCCGATGTCTCTCATCATAAGCCCACTGCAAAAGCTTATCTCTACTGATAAAGATGGAGAACGGCAAAAAAACTATCATACTATTTATAGGAATGCCGAACGTATTCTTCGTCTGGTTAACCAGCTGATGGATATTCGAAAAATCGATAAAGGGCAAATGTCACTGAAATTTCAAGAGATTGACATTGTGGGTTTCATCCGGGATTTATACTACACCTTCGAATATCAGGCAAATGCCAAACATATCACTCTTTGTTTTCAAACAGAGATGGAAAACTTACAGGCATGGATAGATCCTAAGAATTTTGATAAAGTTATCCTGAACATTATTTCCAATGCATTCAAATTTACACCGGAAAACGGAAAAATCAATATTTATCTCCGTACCGGTAAAGATATGAATGCTCCCTGCCCTTTACAGCATTATTTTGAAATAATAATAGAAGATAGCGGCATCGGAATTGACCCCGCAGAGATAGGAAGAATTTTTGAGCGTTTCTATCAAATCCGTAACAGCCACAATAACTCTAATGTAGGTACTGGTATCGGATTGCATCTAAGTCGTTCATTAATAGAATTACATCACGGTACAATAGAAGCAGAAAACAATGAGGGGAAACCAGGCTCCCGCTTTATTATACGATTGCCTTTAGGCAAGGAACATCTGAACGCTGAAGAAATAGATAATAACCCGACTGACAATAATTCTCCCATACATATCACAACTGCCCTACCCACTTCTCCAGTTGATGAAGAAGACGAAAAAATACGTTCCAGAACAAAGAATCGTGTCCTGGTAGTAGAAGATGATGAAGAAATACGAAAATACATCTGTCGCGAATTAGCAAGTGATTTTCACATGAGCGAGTGTACTAATGGAAAAGAAGCACTTGCAATGATTCTAAAAAAAGAACCTGATCTGATTATCAGTGATATCATGATGCCTGAAATGGATGGATTGACACTTTGCAAAAAAATAAAGCAGAACGTAACCATCAACCATATACCAATTATCCTCTTGACGGCCAAATCAAGGGAGGAAGATAATCTGGAAGGTTTAAACATGGGAGCAGATGCATATATAGTGAAACCATTCAGTATTGAAATACTGAGAAAAACGGCTATCAACCTCATCAAGAGCAGAGAAGTATTGCGCAATAGTTTCAGCGGTAGTCAGATGCAAGAACAGAAGTTGAAGAAACTAAAAGTCCAATCACCTGACGACAGGCTGCTTGATAAAGTGATGAAAGTTATTAATGACAATCTCGGTAATCCTGACTTGAATGTTGAAATGATAGCAACTGAAGTAGGTATCAGTCGCGTACATTTGCACCGTAAGCTAAAAGAGCTGACTAACCAGTCAACCCGCGACTTAATACGCAATGTTCGTCTGAAACAAGCGGCATCATTATTAGCAAACCAATATCATAACATTACTGAAGTCGCTAGCCTTACAGGTTTTACTAATATTGCATATTTTTCTACCGCTTTTAAAGAATTATACGGAGTACCACCCACCTCCTATATGGAAGAACAGCAAAAGTCTTCTTTTTCTGACGGTGACAAGATTGAGCAACAGAACTAAACAGAACAAAAAGAAAGCCAACTAATTCATAACAATTAGCTGGCTTTCTCTATTATATCAATATATTACGCTTATACTACTTTTACACTTTCCATTTACCAAGCTACTTGATAATCCGGAAGTTTCCACTGACATGCAGCATAGACATCATATATACCATACCGCTATAGTAACGGAATTTCCCCGTAGGCAATGGTTCATTCCACAATTTCTGTATACATTCTTTCGCCAGATCCTTGTCATTCAGAGCAAAGGATCCTACAGCATTTGCACCGATCATACCTGTTGAATAATTACCAGCAGGTGCTGAACCATCCACATTAAAATATTCGTGCGTAAAATTATCTTGCTTGAAAAAGTTAAGCAATCGACTTATCATCTCTGTCTGGTTAGCAGCATCTTTTCCAAACCAATAATAATCCATACCGACATTCATGGCACAACGGAGGGCATCAAACTGGTATCTTCTTGTATCATACCCCCAATTCTTAGGTTTCCAAGGAGTGCCATCGAATGCAGAATAATCAGGAAACAATCCCGTCTTTTTATGCGATGCATCAGCCAACAAGCGACGAGCTGCATCAGGCGTCTGCTTCCAGAATTCCTTATTAGTGTCAGACCACAAAGCCCAAAGTTCAAAGAAAGCAGGCAGATTATAAGAAGGGTCCGTATAGTTATAATAGACCTTTTCCGGTACAAATGTAACGAGTTTACTCTCAGTATTGAACAGGTTATAAACGCCTTGGGAACCATCTTTAGACATAACATCTTTCAAGATTTTCTGAGCTTCCTGATTATAGTCATATACCCCGTCATTCCCCCAACGGTGAGAAGCGAAGAATAAAGAAGTTATAAAATAAATTTCACCATCAGAAGCGCAACTCGGCTCCTTACCTATTTTAACGCCATGAGGTGTACAGTGCCAGGCATAATATCCCGACCATTTGCCCGAAGTATATAGCATGTATTTCTTGGCCCACCGCCATAACTTATCGAATTCCGCCTGCTTATCCAACTGTACACATATCATCATTCCATAGGACATTCCTTCTGTACGTACATCCTGATTCCCTGTATCATAAATATAGGCAGTATTGTCATCACTCTCATAGTAAACCTTTGTTTTTTCATTCACAAAGAAATGATTCCAGATTTGCTCCATTTTCCGGTCGGTTTGTTGCTGAGAAATACCTAAATACTCATTAAACAAATTCCGATAGTTATCAGTATAGTAAGCTCCTGCAGGAATCCTGCGCCGTAATACCTATTGAAAACAACAAGCATACAATAAACCAATTTAATCTTTTTACCATAACCTATTTCTATTTCTTATTCGTAATATCGATTGTCAGAATGCTCTGTGCAATGTGTACTTTTCTCCCGGTTGTGTCTGTATATCATACTCATAAATCTTATACAAGAGAGGATATTGCGCCCTTAATCCGGCAGCGACCAGCGGTTCCTTAATAGCTCCGCGCTTCATCAACGGATTCGGATTATCCCCCTTCGCTTCCTTAAGACCTGTACCTTCCAACGGTACATACGAACGTATACGCAGATTGCCGCCAATGCGTGAAGTTACGGTAGCCGTAGTCAATTCACCGCCATCCCAATCCATGTCCACTTCAAAAGCACCGCGGGCTACCAGACCTTTTACGCTACCCTTGTTCCAATCCTGAGGCAAGGCGGGCAATAAATGTAAAGCCTCGTCATGACTTTGAAGTAACATCTCAGCTACACCGGCAGTGAAACCGAAGTTTCCATCAATCTGGAAAGGCGGGTGTGCGTCAAACATGTTCGGATAAGTACGTCCGTCAGGATTATCCTTTTCCACCAGCTTCAACATATTCTTGATAATCTTATAAGCATGATCACCGTCGAGCAGACGTGCCCACAGATTGATTTTCCAACCGATAGACCACCCCGTAGCCATGTCACCCCGATAGAGAAGTGAGCGTTTAGCTGCCTGGAAAAGCTGCGGATGCGCATAGGGGGAAATCTGGTTACTGGGATAAAGCCCGTACAAGTGGGAAACATGACGATGGTCATTATTCGGATCATCCACATCCGCCAGCCACTCCTGCAACTGGTTATGCTTGCCTATCTGCATAGGCGGCAAACGCTTAATCATGCTTTGCAGACTATCCCGATAGGAGGTATTAGCGGGATACAACAGTTGGGTAGCCGACAGTACGGAAGTCAATGCATCCAGCACAATCTGGGTGTCCATCGTACATCCGGCAGTAATCATTGTACCGGTTCCCGGAGGGCCCTGTTCGGGAGACATAGAAGGTGTACAGACCATCCAGCCATATTTAGGATGTTCCACCAGGAAATCCAGGAAGAAATCGGCTGCCCCCTTCAAAGCCGGATATGCTGTTTTCAGGAATGCCTGATCGCCTGTATAAAGATAATGTTGCCACAGATGTTGGCTCAGCCAAGCACCACCCAACGGCCAGACATACGAAGCACCATCCACAGGTCCGGCCATACGCCACAGATCCGTGTTATGATGTACGGTCCATCCACGGCATTCGTACAAGGTGCGTGCTGTGCCTTGTGCCGACTCTGACAATTCTTTCACCATCTGGAACAGCGGTTCATGCATTTCCGGGAGATTTGTCACTTCTGCCGGCCAATAGTTCATCTCCGTATTGATATTGATGGTGTACTTTCCATCCCACGGAGCCAATAGTTCATGATTCCAGATGCCTTGCAGTCCGGCAGGCTGTCCGCCGGGTTGCGAAGAGGATATAAGCAGGTAACGCCCGAACTGGAACATCAACGCCACCAAACCCAAATCTTTCCTTTCATTGAAATGCTTGATACGGTAAGATGTCTCCTCTTGACTGGAGGGGCCGATGTTCAGAGAGACACGTCCGAAAAGCTTTTGATAGGCTTCTTCATGAGCAGTAAGCGCCTGGGCATAAGGACGCTTCATGGCTTTTGCCAGAAACTCCGTTGCCCGACGGGTTTCATTGGCACTTACATCTTTATAATTGACAAAGTTGGTTGCAGCCGTCACATAAATCACAGCAGCATCTGCACCTTTCACTTCAATGCAATTATTGGTGACATTGACTTTACCCTTCTCCGCCTTTATCTGTGTGCGGGTTTCAAAACGAATAGCTCCAGGAATGCCTTCGTGCGCAGAACCATGTCCGGACAACAGGAGGCTTTTGCCATTCTTCTTTATCTCGTACTCTTTATACGGGGTACTATATCTGGTTGTAAAATTGACTGCACCGGGTTTATCCGCCTCGATACGGATGATCAAAGCATTATCTACCAAAGAAGTGAATATGGTACGGGTATAATTCACTTCGCCTATCTTGTACCGCACGGATGCGACTGCCCGTTCCAAGTCTAAATCTCTGCGATAATTGGAGTAATCGGCATGTCCGTCAAATTCCAGCATCAAACTGCCAATCGTCTGGAAAGGCATGCCATGCTGCCCGGTAAAGAAGTTATCAGCCATAACCTTTTCGGCTTCCTTCTCACGTCCGGCAAAAATAAGTTCCCTGACTTTGGGCAATACACCGAATGCCTTCGGACTATCGTTGCGATGAGGACCACCGCCCCAGACAGTCTCCTCATTCAACTGTATCTGTTCGTTAACC
>OGZP01002393.1_pt1 | contig 11959 bp, 6 predicted proteins | sample 1576811 | NCBI WGS metagenome assembly OGZP01 (sample SAMEA3541553, study PRJEB24748) | human gut metagenome | biome: human gut; feature: human-associated habitat; material: faeces | place: China | collected 2012
TTTCTGCTTTTATCTCATAATCATCCAACAAAACAGAATAATAATAAGGAGAGGCTATTTCCGTATCATGTGAAAACCGGGAAGCCCATTTCTCCGGAATACATTGCAAGGAATCCATTAAAGGCATCAAAGTCATGGAACCGTAATCCTGCGTACACCCTCCTACAATCCAATGAGAATTTCTAAACCCCTGCAATTTAGAACTTGTATAATAATAAGGAGACTGAGATTTCTGCTCAGTAGATTCCGTTTGAGGTGTCCAGAAATTCATACCATTTGGAATCAGTACTGCTGGTATTGTTTGCCCCAGTTCAGCATCGCCTTCAGATAAACTGTTTTTATTAGAACCTGTCCCGACAAACGGATCAACATATTTAAGAAGGGAATCTTCCGATGATAAAACAAACATATTGCCATAACAATTATATATTCCCCCAAACAATAAACAAATAAACAGTATCGCTTTCATAAGTTTTCCATTAATATTAAAGAAAACGGACAAATGTGTCTATCTTTAATAATAAAAATATCAAAACCATTTGTCCGCTTTTGCAAAAGTTTTTTATTCTATAGCTCCCGCATATCCAGGATTCTGAGTTAATGTCTCGTTAGACCGATCTATTTCTGTTTGTGGAATAGGACGCAATAAGAAATAATCAGCAATATCAGCAGCACTGTTATGATGCCGCTGTACAAATTTATTATATTTATAAGCTCTTTCAAACAATTTTCCCGTACGCTTCAAATCCATCCAACGATTGGCTTCTCCAAATAGTTCCCGACCAGATTCATCCAGAATTACATCCAAGTCAACACTTGAGAGTGTTGAGGCATTTGCTCTGCGACGAATATCATTCACCTCATCAAGAGCTTTTGAAGGCTCACTATTCTTTAAATAAGCTTCTGCCAACAATAATTTAGTTTCCGCAGTTCGGAAAATATAAATGTCACGAGTTCCCCGAGGATCACTATATTCCGTTACCCTGTCCGTAAACTCTACTACATAAATCCGGAAAAACCATACGTGCCGCTTAACAAAAACGATGCGTTTCAAAAAGTACAAAAACGACGCGTACAAAAAAAACGGTGAGCGCGGTCCTGTTCTGCATGACCAAAGCCCACCGTTTTTCTTTCACTTGAACCTTCCTTGAACAACTTTAAAATACCATTCAAAAGCCATTGCCGATTCAAAATAAATCACTATCTTTATGCAGTGTTAGGCTGCGATTGTCTGCTCTTCATCCGGTACCGTGTACAGCATCATGTCTGTATATTTGGCTTGATAGTTTACGTTTGCACTAAATTCCACTTTCCTGCATTCCTTGAACGGGTTGCCAAGAAACGGGTTCCGACCCATCCAGTCACACAGTTCCAGGATGGAAGACTTGTTTGAGGTGAAGTACACGAATGCATGTCCTTTCAACACGTTCAATACGTTCAAATAGTCAGCCAGGCGCCAATACATTTTGTAGGTTCCTACTTCAGTGGAAAGGTACGGCGGATCAACCAGGAACACCACACCCGGGACATCCTTGTAACGTTTGAACACTTCCTTGTAGTCTTCGCAGGTGACGGTAATTCCTTCCAGGTAATCTTCCGCTTCGGGATAATCAGTCCTCCGAATCCTATTGTAGATGGTCTCTTTCTTCATTTCTTTCAAACAAGTCACGTACTTCATGGCGAACAACAAAGATGCGGAAATCGTGATATAATCCACGTAGCCGTGCTCCTTCTCTTCCCTCTCAATACGGGCAAACATTTTATTGCGAACCTCCCCGGTTATACGTTTGTTTCTGGGTTCCCCTTCAGCTATCCGGTGCAAATCGGATAACAGCACATTGGTGACCGGGATATTCGCAAGCCGCTGGCGGTAGTTGTCGAAGTCGTTATACACAACGACGGCATCAGGCCTGACACATTTGGTAATATGTGACAGCAGGCCCGATCCGCCAAACAGGTCCACAAACACGGTGCTGTCCGGGAACTGTCCCAGCACCTTGATAAACTCCTTCGCAAACATGCGTTTCTGCCCCACGAAAGGAAGCGGGGCGGACAAATACATCTTTCTCATTTCATTCTGCTTTAAAACGGCCGCAAAGGTCCCCAGAATAAACGAAAAACAGCGGGAAACATGAACTGTTCCCGCTGCAAGGCATATACAGCAAATCACACGTTCAGCCCGAAGCGGACCGTCTCGTCACCGGCGATCAACGCACGTGTACCCGGGATATTATTCTCGTAGATATGTACATTGCCCAGGTAGAGGGTGATCGACTTCAGGGGAAGTTCTATCTGCCTGGCCATCAGGTACAGGTGGTAAATGTCGGAAGGCAGTCCGAGGTTCGCATCGCTGCTGCGCTGGTAGGCGGACAGAACCAGTTCACCACCGTCCAGCTGGAACTGCACCAGACTCAGGCAGGGCGCCTGGTTGCTTTCCGCACCGGTCTCACCCAGGAAAAGCACGTAGTTCTTGCTGTTGCGTTTCTCCCGGTTGATTTTCGCTATCAACGGAGGAAGCTTCTCAAAATATGTGGGGTAACTGTTCACCAGGATAGAACCGCAATAATCCCACCAGTTGATGCCAGCCTCCCGGTACTTCTCTACATTACGTTCCCCCTGCATGAACAGTTGGAGCTCGCTGCGGAGTTTCTTGCGGGCGATATTATGCCCCTCGAATATGTCAAGCAGGTCTGCCGGAGTCAGCGACAGTTGCTCGTTCAGAAGGTATTGTATGTTTCCCTTCTTGTTGGTCTGTGTTTTTCCCGCGACAAGAATCTTGTCCAGGATACGGTAATACTTGTTCATAGCCATTTCCTCCTTCTAAAATTGAAACACCCTAAAGATAAGGGGAAACGGCACTCCCTACGGCATAAAACACCCCGTTCACACTGCAAGCGTCTTGCAGTCACTCTGGAAACGTTTTACCAGGGCATAAACCTTGCGCTCGCTCACCGAATATTTCTCGGACAGTACGGCCACAGCATACGAGACCTTCTCACCTTGGTCCAGCAGACGGGTATAGTCCGCGTACAGGTCGATATACCGGGCATCCTCCAGACGGATGCCGGCCGCCTGGAGCCTTTTCAACAGCTCCCGGTTAAAGTTTAGTATCTCAATCACTTTCATACAACAAAAAAATTATATCTTTGCATCGCCAATCATTTTTTAGACAACAAAAAAAACACCCAAGTGGCGTGACAGAGGGTATTTGCCCCCGGTCGCGCGCCGCTTGGGTGTGTTGTTAATAAATGATTGGCGTCTATATTAACAGGCCGGGGGCTTTTTTCTTATCCTCCCCCCGAAGGATTTATTCCACCCGGTACTTCTCCGGATCAAAAGCGTCTTTCTTTTTCCAGCCGTCAGCCAGTGTATCCTGGATGTGCTTCATGGCTTTCGTATAGAAGTCCGTCAGTTCCTCCAGCTTCCCGAACGTCCGGTACCGGGGTTCCTCATCCGTTCCGAACTTGAACGTCACCGGAAGCGTCGCGCCGCCGTTCTGCACGGCAAGGTCGTGGGCCGCCTTGTAGTTGAACTGGTTCTCACTTGACAGCCACACCGGCATACCCTCGTAAACGAAGCCGGAAAGTATCTCCCGGTCGATCTGTTCGTTGTACCAGCCCAGGATAACGCTTCTTATTATCTCACCGGAGGGCTTCCCTAAAAAGTTCTCCTCCATATAGTCGGCAGAACCGTCCTCCCTTTCCCGCACGTCCCAACGGATGCGCCACGTGTTCTTCACCGGGTTCACGCATTCCAGCAGCTTCACCCCGGCTGTTCCTTCAACTCGTTTCATGTAAATACGTATTTGGTTCGACCCTTCCCAAAGGTTTCCGTCTTGATGGTTGTTTCAAAAGGAAAGCCGTCGGGCATCTCTTTCACTTGCGAGAGGATGTTCTTCATCTCCTCGCTGTTGGTGAAGAACTTCTTCGGCTCACCGTTCATCTCGATGGCCACGATACAGCGGTCTTCTCCCTGCTCGGTCTTGATGCCCGTCTCGAAGTCCTTCACTACAATCGGTAAGTTTACCAGTTCCCGGATGCTTACCACCACCCCGGGAAATCGCTTTTTGCCGTCTTCGGGCTTATAAGCGACGTTCAAGTCTTTAAATGATCTCATGTCTTTGCCTGTTAATTTTTTAAACAACGTATGACAGTCGGCGTGCTTGGCCATCCCGTAGAACGACGCTATCAGCTCACGCCTCCTTCTTCTTGATTTTACCTCGTGCATTTTTCGGGCGAATTTCTGCTTGATGCGCTTGCGCAGACGGACGTGGTCCGCACCGAAAGTCACATATCCCAGAAAATCGATGCCCTCGCCCAGGGGAAACACACGGTCGTTCCCCTTCACCCGGAGACCGACATGCTGAATATGCCCATGGACGATATCACGAATCTTCCACAATTCCGCTTTCGTTTTACCCAATACGACACCATCATCACAATAACGGTAGAAATGACGGACACCGTACTTGTCCTTCAAGTAATGATCCAAAAACACAGACAAAAGCAAATTACCCAGACCCTGCGAGCTACGCAGCCCGATACTCAAACCCTCGGGCATCAGCCGGACAAAATTGTCAAGTATGGCGATGAGTTTCTTGTCCTTGAACACCCGGCCGACACAATACATCACGAAGTCCTGCTTCACGCTCTCATAAAACTTGGTGATGTCGAACTTGTAACAGTACCGCGTACCCTCCGGATCCTCGACCATGTCACGACGGATATACGACAGAAGATCGTGCATACCCCGCTTCTTGATACTGGCAGAGGTGGTACGGATGAAACGTTTCCGCAAATGGCAGTCCACCACCGTCATGATGGCATGTACGGCGATACGGTCGTACATAGGGATTACCTGGATACGGCGCAGCTTGCCGCCCTCGAAAATCTCTCGCTCACGATAGTCCTTCACACGGAAAGTACCGTCCGAGATACGCGCGGCCAGTTCCTCCAACACCTCGGGTTTATGCGCAAGCAGGTAGCGTCCCTGGCGGCTGCGTTTACGCCTCCTGCCGCGAAGGACCTGAAGGAAAGACTCCTCCATGTTGGAGGGCTTCACGATTTCCTCTATTACAAAACCTGCTCTGTGCATATTTCTTTTGTTTTCCATTTTGGGGCCTTCAATCCCCCGGGCACTGCTTCTTCGAACCGTTTCCGGCCTACCAAACCCTCCCGACACTCTATTTTTCAGTTTTCCAGCCCCGAAAAGGCTGCTGTTACTGAGGCTTGCTTCCCTCGGCACCACGGTGGGGACAAGTCCCCGGTGTTGTACGCCGATTAAAATTTCTTTTCGATTGTTGTTCAGACGAGAACCGATGTTCGTGTTCGTATTCGAGAAATCGTTATTCGCATTCGACATCGAGACACCGCCATTCGGGTTCGCGTTGTTGTTGCCACGATAAACCACACGGCTTATGGGGAAGCGCCACCTTTTAATTTGAATGCAAAAGTACGATTTTTCATAAATTATTATTTAACAAACAGCTACAAAACCCCGGAAACAAAAATTTTTCAACGGGCTGACGCCCGTAAAGAACGGCGTTCCCCTTCTTCGGGGAACACCGGACGTTTTGTCGCTTCGCTCCCGCTTTGACGCTTTACGCGGCCGGTCATGCCACCTCGCTTATCGATTTGAACGCAGCGACGCTTGCCGCCTTGACGAGCCGACCGCGGAAGGCCAGACGAGAACCGATGCTCGTGTACGTATTCGAGAAATCGTTATTCGCATTCGACATCGAGACACCGCCATACGGGTACGCGTAGCTGTGGCCACGATAAACCACACGGCTGGCTGCAGTGGATATGTAGTACATATCGCAATAATGCGTCGAGGAAGAACCCGAAACGGAACCCACCGGAACCACGTCCATGTACTTGCCATGTGCAACGGCCGTTATCCATACGCCCGAGCTTGTGCCTCCTTTCACCATACGGGTCGTGCCGTCAGGCATCCAGATGCGCCACTTGCCGGCGTTGCCGCTGTCATTAGGAAGGTCAACGCCGTCCATCATGTCATACTTATGACCGTAGATATCCTCGTAGCCAAGGCAGCAGATATTGTTCACCTGCGTGACAGTAGCACCGCCGTAGTCATCCTCGCCCCGGTACCAGGCGTACTGGTGGACCATGTTGTCCACAAGCGAGTTCGTCACGTTCGGGTTGATGGCGTGCGCCTCTTCATAACCGATCGTATCGGTCATGCCGCGTGAAGCGGTACCGCCGGTGGTACGGTTGTAAGTATGCTGGCCCGCACCGCATTGTTCCTGGCTGTCACGACGGCCATAGGCGGCGTAGAAGAGGTTGGCGATACGGGAGTGCATCAGCGCATCAATCTGCTGCATACCACGCTGTACCGAGTAATAATGGAAGTCGGCCCAGCTCATGCTCGCCGTAGTGCTGCCGCCGGTGATACAGGCGCGGAGCTTGGAACCGACAACCGAACTGCCCACAACCGCGCAAAGGTGCTCGTCATTGGCTACCCAGTCCGGCTCCATGTCCTCGATCCTGTCGGAGTTGGAAAGCACTACCTTGTCGAACTCCGCGGTGTTCAGTATAGAGAAATGCAGCGCTGTGGCACCGGCAGGAACGTCGGCGATCAGGTACATGCCCGCCTCGAACTTGTTGGAGAGGGTCGGAACAACGATGGAACTGACTACGGCGCCGGTATTGTCAGTGAACACGCTGCCGACAAGGTTCGTACCGGGAACGCTCGGGAACCGGACACGCTTGTGCCCGCTGACGTTCACCTTGCAGACGGAATACGTGGTGTCGGCACTGTAGCTGTTCGCAAGCGTATCCTTGCCGCTCATGATCTTACGACCGCCCAGGTAACCGCCGGCTTCCTTGATGTCATCCAGCGTGAGGATATCAGCATCAGGAACGGAGGGCATGTCATCCCGGTCCTTGCTGCTGTAGCAGGAGTAATGCTTGCCGTTCAGGTAGTCATTGATGCCCTTTGACCAGAAAAACGGCTCGAGCATCATCCAGTCGCCCTCGCTGCCGTCAAGTCTGGCGGCGCTGCCGTCGGCGTAACGGTTGGAATTGCCGTCATCCAGCGGGTAATAGGTCATCTCGCCGTCGAGGTTGTTCACCGTCGTATCGACATTCGCGATCTTCACGCTGCGCGTGGTAGGCTTCCTGGTCACTTTCGCCAGCACGCGGTGACGCTGTTTCAGGATGGCGGTGATATGGCCGCTCGCCCTGTAAGGCGTACCGTACTTATAACCTGTCCTGTTGTCCGGGTTGCTGATATTGGCGTCGTCGGCCACATCATCGTCGGACTCGATCATCGTGTATTCGGGCTGGAGGATGTTCAATTCCGGGAAATGGGCTTTCAACGCCTCGTATCTCTCATCCTCGACATAGTTGGTAAGGCGCACCGTACCCGCCAGCGCGCACGTGTCCGTGGCGTTGCCTTCAGCGTCCACGCCGCCCATCTTCATGAACCGGTTCAGCCATGTGCCGTCGTCCTCCCGGTCGATGCCGGTCACGCGGATGCGTTCCACGCCGGAACAGCGGTTCAGCAGGGTTTCCCAGTTCACCCCCGGACAGCCGTCCACGATAAGCGTCTTCACTTTACTGTAGTTCTCCAGCGTGAGCCCGCTTGTGACCAGTTTGCCCAGGTATTCCAGTTTCAACACGGTCAGCGTGCCGGGAAGCCAGGCCCTCGTCAGCGGGGCACCCTTGGCGAAGGTCACGCTCTGCACCTGCGTGCCTCTCGCGTCAAGTTCCTCCAGCTTGGTCTGGTTCGTGAAGTCAAGCTCGGTGCTGGTGTTGCTCCCGGTCTTGGCCTGTGCCTGGTTGCGCAGGTTCACCTTACGCAGCTGGCGGCAGCTGCCGAGGTTCAGCCACCAGCCAGTCGAACCGGTGGAGGGGCTTTGCAGGTTCAGCTCACGCAATACGGTACATTTACCCAGGTCAAGGCCGTTCTTCAGGCGGTCCGAGGCGCCGGTCATGTCAAGCACACGCATGCGGCTCGCGCCGTAGATACGCAGGGGGTCGTTTACCGTGTAGGCCCCCGTGATTTGAAGGGTGGCCACCTTGCCGCCCTCCACGATGCCGGTACCCCCGATATTGGGGCTGTTGTTCGTGCCGTAACCGAAAGCGTACACCTCGCTCGCCGTGATCTTCACCACGTCGGCGGCATCGGAGGCGGTACGGGCCATGTAAAGGTCGATGTTGTCACTCGTGAAGTTGCTCGTGCCGTATTTGGCGTCCAGAAGGGCGAAACGGTTCTTCACGAAATAACTGCGGTGCGCAGCGTTGCTTCCCTGAAGGGCGTAGATGAACGGCCATTTCTTGCCGTAAACCTCTTCCATGTTCGGGCGGATATACTTCAGGTAGCCGCTCTTGTTGTACGCACGGTCGCTCCAGTTGCCCGCCTGTTCCACGTCAAGCATCGACAGCACGCGATCGACCGTCATTTTCGCGCGGTAAGCGGCGGCGCAGGCTTTCAGCTCGTCCTGCAGGTTGGCCAGAACGAGGTTCCAAAGCCAGCTGTCGCGGCCCTCGAAGGCGTATTTCCCCGCCTCCGCGTCCCACGTGTCACGGTCGAGCGTGTAGTCGTAGGCAAGGAAACAGTCGTTCCTCTTGGCAAGCTGGGTGTCACCGTCGTAGTAGGTGGTGTACCAGACCAGCCCGTCCCAGGTACGCAGGAGAATGTTCTTCGCGCGCTGGTCAACGCTCGCGAAGTAGTCGGTGTGCACGTAGTAGGTCAGCAGGTGGTCCACATCAAAATACTGGCCGATTTCCGTCCTGAACTTTTCACTCACGAAGGTGCCCAGGTCGTCCGCGGTGGCGTTTGCCGGGACACATGAACGGATCCAGCCGAAAAGGCGTTTCAGCGCGGACTGCTGGGCCGTGTTCAGGCCCGCCCATTTCACGTCGTCCGGGTAGTTGGTTTCCAGGCCGGCATCGAAACCGGCGGCAAGATCCGCGTCGCCGGAGCTCTGGAAAAGGCAGACCCTCTCGCCGTTGTTCAGCGTCTCCAGCGTCATCGGGCAGGAAGGGGTGAAACCGTCAAGCCCCTCCATGCCGAACAGCCTGCCGCTCTTGCTCTTCTCGTTGTTGAAGTTGTACTGCCCGTAGTAGGTGCTCTCCCCGTCAGCGGTCTCCGCGCTGAACACGTCGATGGGGAAACCGTCGATGCTCTGCCTAACCTTCACCGCGTTCAGGTCACCGCCCGCCTGTTCCAGCTGGTAACGCTGCGGAGGGGTCAGAAGGCCCAATTCGAGCATCACGTCGTTGTACAGCTTCGCCACACCGGTATTCAAAGTCATGGACGAGTCGGAATAGTCGGACTTCATGCAGAACAGGTCCATCGGGATGCTTCCGGGGCGCATCATGTACCTGTTGCCGCCAAGGGGGTCCGGGACGCCGTTGATCTCGAAACTGAGGTTCGCGCCGCCCTTGGTGAAGTAGATGCGGATGTTCTTGCTCGGGTATTTCGTGGAACTGGTACCCTGGATACGGATGTAGCAGTCGCGGAGGACGAAGTCGTACTCCTTGCCGAAAGGGGACCAGAAATAGACGTCGGCGATGAAGTCGGTCTTCTTGTTGTTCGTCTCGTTCACCTCGTCAAGGCCGCCCTTGCGGACGATGCGCATCACGCCCTTCCCCTTGGCGCGCAGCTTGTCGATATCGACGTCGCCGCTGCCGCCCAGGATGTCGTTCTCCTCGTACAGGCGCATCATGTCGTCGCTGCTGCCGGCATCCACCATCCGGTTCTCCAGGACTTCGTCATCGCTCAGGGCACGGTTGTAGATACGGATGTTCTTCAGTTCCACGTCGGCGGACGCGCTGTCGACGGTGATGCCCGCCGGGGTGTCCTGGCGGAAGTAGTAGCTGTTGTCGTAGATGTCAGCACCGGCACGGTTGCCGTTCACGTAAAGTTCCATCAGGCGCCCGTCACCGCGTTTGCCGATGACGAAGGCGACCTTCAGCCACTTCTCGGGGGCGAACTTCGTGCCGATCTTGATTTCACGGCTCGCGTCCTCACCGTCCTCGTTCGTGTAGTGCAGGATGGTGCCGGTCTTGATGCTCGCCTCCTCGCTCGTGACACTAAGGCCTTTCCCCTTATCCATGCAGCTGATCACCTCGCCCTGACGGTCCGTCACACCCGATACCCGGAACTCCATCTCGATGGTAGCGCCGGAGGCGCCGGCATCATCCTTGAACAGCTGGTAGCCGATGACGGCCTTCGCCCCGCCCGTCAGTTTCAGGCTGTCACCCGTCCAGCCGTTGCTGCTCCAGTCGAAGCCCTCGAAGATTGTCTTCACGCCGTTATACTCCCACCGCGCCGGGTCGCTCTCGCTGTTGCTGCGGCCGGACGGGCTAAGCTTCACTTGAAGGCCGTAGGTGGCCTCGCTGATGTCGATGCCGCTCTCGACCACGTCAATGTGGAAAGTGTAGGCGGTGGCACCGACCTTCAGCTGCATCTGCTGCCGGCCCTGCTCCGTGAAGCGGTTCCGGTAGGTCTGGGCGGTACGCGGGACGCTCACCGTCTGGAGAAGCGTGCCGTTCCTGTAGATGCCCACACCCGCCGGGGTGGTACCGGGATCGTAGGCGGCAAACTTGAACTCGCAGTTCTCGTACTGCCCCACCTCGATGACCGGGGAGAGGTGGTCGGCACCGGTAAGGATACGACCGTCCCGGTGGGTGACCATCAGCCCCACGTAGGGGACGCTGCTGCCGCTCTTCAGGATATCGATATGGATGCTCTCGCTTTTGAGCGTCAGGCCGTCGCCGGCATCCATCTCGGCGACCATCTGGACGGTATGCCGGCCTACCGACAGGGAGGACATGGAGAGCGGGAAGCTGCTGTTGGTCGTACCGCTGCGGGTGACCGTGTGGGCGTTCTGCTGTTTGCCGTCCACGTAAAGGGTCACCACCTTCGTGCCGGTGCCGCTCACGCCGTAGGGGATGTTCACGGTCTCCTGCGCGCCATAACCGCCGGAAGCCAGGCCGGAGGCGATATTGTAGCTGCTGGACAGGGCCAGCGTCACGCTGCGCACGCTAACGTACGCCTGCCGCTTCTGCGCCTTGCCGGTGGTGGGGTCGGTGGTCTCGGCTATCACGTAGATGTCGCTCGTGCCGGAAAGGAGGTATTTCGTCAGGTCGAGCGTGTACGTGCCCTTGCTCACATCCTGAACCGTCTCCGAATAGGTGGTGGTGGCGCCGCGCCTCACCTGGACGGTGATTTTCGCTTTCTGGCCGGTACTCTCGCCCTTCTCGTCGCCGCTGCCGTACTGGTGGTCGTAGGTATAGGTCAGCCTTACCGGGTCGCCTTCCTTGACGGTGGGCTTGTCAACACTTGCGCCAAGCACTATCTTCGTCGTGCTGCCCTCACCGCCGCCACCGCCGCCTCCGGCAGGGATGTCGAAACCGGTCACCTCGACGCCGCTTTTGTTCTTCAGGCTCACGTGGACGGTGGTCTCGTCGTCGCTCAGTTCGGCGGAGCTGTCGAAGATGGTGTTTGCTTCCACCTCGCCCAGCTTGGCCGCCACGGCACGGTTCTCGACCGGGTTCGTGCTTTCGGCGTTCAGGCTCTCGTCAACCTCCAGCTTATCGATGGTCAGGCTCACGTTGCCCTCCGCATCGGGGATTTGCTTCTCACCGTTCACCGTCAGGCTCTTCATCGTGCCGGCCCCGCCGAAATCCTCCCAGCTCGCGGCCTGTTCCCAACTCTCCACGCTCGTGCCGGTGAACTGTTTCGTCTCCCATCTGCCCTGCGCGGCCTCGTAGGTGATGCAACGGCCCTTGTGCCGGTATTTCACGTTTACGGCGGCGATGGCCGTCTCCAGGGTATAGTAGCCGTTCTCCAGCGGAACCTCCTCCGTCACGTTGTACGTGTTGCCGCCGCTACCCGTACCGCCGGGAATGTCGGTGGAGGTGATTGCCTGCCCGTTACGGCCCAGGATGGTCAGTTTCACCGTGTCGTTCTTCTCGTCAGGGACGGC
>OGZP01002408.1_pt1 | contig 11901 bp, 9 predicted proteins | sample 1576811 | NCBI WGS metagenome assembly OGZP01 (sample SAMEA3541553, study PRJEB24748) | human gut metagenome | biome: human gut; feature: human-associated habitat; material: faeces | place: China | collected 2012
CCTATTATCTCGACAACTGGGACAGCATAGATTTTGACGACAAAAGAAAAGCCGCCGATGGTTTGATCTCTACAATCAAGGCCACCAGCGACCGTGTTCAGATAGAGTGGAAAATCTGACATTTCCGCTCTATCGCCCCTCATTTCTATTTTATCTTGTTTGTACCCCTTGTACACCGATGTTTGGATTAAGATGGGAATATTAGGAAAGATTGTGGGGGCAGGTGCTTCTGCTCTTGGGGCAGGATTTGAAGCAATCGGACAAAAATTAGAAGATGTATTTGTAAAACGTGAACAGAAGAATTTAGAATATATTGCAAATTATCCGTATGCAAATAAATATATCGTGAGAGAGGTTAAAGAAATACAGGACGATATGGATTACGCCAAAGAGTTTGGTTTGAAAAAGAATTTCTTTGGAATATATTCTCCGGAAAATGAGCCTTTATATTTAGCATATAGTGAAGGAGAGAAATTTGGAAAGTGTAAATATACATTCGTAGACATGGCTGCGAATGAAAAAGCATTTTTGGTAGCAAAGAAAAAAAGTTGCATTATTGAGTGCGGACATATTAAGTATGAATTAAAATCCAGCGAAATGTTCGATAAGAGAAAATTCAACTTGGTGAATAGTGATTATAGAATGGAGTGTAATGACACTGGCTCTGAAATAAAGGTATATGGAAAAAAAGGAAAGCACATTCTGATTCAGATTAATAAAGTACCTTCTGATTTAGGAATGAAATGGGGAGAGTATATAATCGGTTGTAATGAGAGACAAGATGTAATACTGACCATGCTGCTAGGAATAGCAGTAGGAACAATTTTGATGCAGTCAGCGAACTTGTTGGAGGTCGATTAACTATTAGCCTGGAGGAATACTTATGAAGATGTATCAATTGAATTGCCCTGCTTGTGGTGCGACTGTAGAAATTGAACAAGATAGAAAATCCATGTTCTGTTCTTACTGTGGTAGCAAGATATATCTGGATGATGGAGTAAAACGTGTAGAGATTACTAAAAAAATTAACTACCATCAAACATATACCGATGAGGCAAAAATTAGGGAACACGAACGAAAAGAAAAGATTCAGTTAAAACAGCTCGAATATGAAGAGCGTGAAAAAAAGAGAAACGATAGGGTAGTGTTTGCTTGCATGGGGATAATGTTTTTGATTGCAGCAATATGTTTCGGGATTAGTAGATTTTCTGAGGAGGCAGGAAAACCGGATGCAAATGAAGTGCAGGTTCCGTTTTCTTCAAAGGATTTAAAAAGGGAAAACTATGAACAAGTAATTATTGATTTGGAAAATGCGGGTTTTGTAGAAATCACTACTAAAAAGAATACAGATCTAGTAACAGGGTTCATCACAAAAGATGGCTCAGTTGAAAAAGTATCAATAAATGGTGACTCTGATTTCGAAGAAGGAGACATATTTTCGGAAGAAGCTGCAGTTGTTGTTACTTATCATACGTTCGAAGATAAAGATTAACGTAGGAAAGCTTGAATTTGAAGGAGAAATCTGTTTGACATATCTAGTGTATGATGCTAATATGATTATAGAAAAGGTGCTACCGATAGACGGTTAGCCCACATAATGATTAGTTAAGAAAATAACCGTTCAGTTTGCGAGGCTGGGGCGGTTATTTTTTTGTGTGATTGCATCCTATTGCGTAACCAAGTCCAAAGGCTGTTAAGCATAAGCTGATAACAGCAATCAGACCTTCGAGAGTCAACATTAGCATCCCCTCCTTTAGCAAGATTTCCGCAGATAGTCTGGGGATTTCTATGTAAACAGAGGGTCACAGTCCCTCTGGAGAAGGACTAACCGCCTACCGTGCATGGTAGCACTATGGGATGATTATAACAGAGTATACAGGCATTTGAGCGTGGCAGTGTTTATCTTGCAACAAAGAAAATCGGAAAAAATAATCCGAAGGCACAGGAAATAGAAGCGGATAACCAAAAACGCCGGGAATGGAACAGAGCTGTTGATATGGCATTGATTAGTGGAGTGCCGGAACCGAAGATAATGGAAGTGAAGCGAAAAGAAATCACAGAACCAATCAGGAAATCCATTGCCCGGCGTGGAAACAGACCACGATTATTTTCCAGAGTTGTAACAGTGGCTGTTGAGGCATTGGAGTTTTTGATAGCAAGTGTGCTGTTTAAGAAGCCTAGGGAAGTGCCAAAACAGATAGAGCAAACGGAAACTGAACACCCAGAGCATGTTGCTGAAAATAGCATAGCAGCAGTCAAGATAGCAAAAGAAAAAAGGGCAGAACCGGAACAACCTAAAATGACGAGGCTTGCATCAAAGTATCCGAAACTATTTAAAGTGAATAAAGAACTGGAAGATCAAAACGGTGCAATTCAACAGAAACAAAAACAGCTTTCTGCAAAGAAGAAAGAACTGTCAGAAGTCACGGGATGGTTTAAAGGAAGAAAGAAAAAAGAATTGCAGAAAGAAATTGATGAACTGAAAAGCCAGATCAGAGATATGAAAGATTACCTTCCAAGGATTGTGCAGAAGATCGGTTATAGAAGTGTACAGGATTTTTTAAAAGATTTTAAGGTTTCTCAAACTGAGTATAGCCAGTATCGAACTGCAATAGAAAAATGGAAGAAAGAAACGGGCAAAGAGCCAGTAGCACATGGTATTAGGGCAAAGCTGGCAGAAAAGAAACAAGAAATACAGAATGAACAAAAAATAAACAGCATACCCGTAGTCAGAACAAAGATCGGGGAGCAAGATAGGAGGACAATCATGGAGAAAATGGAATCAGTTATACTTTAGGAGAGTACGGTCTGTATTATCCAGATCTGTATCTCCCGGAAGGGACAGAGTATCCGATTGGAAAGTATGGAATGCTGAGAAAGTCATATTTGCAGGAGTATCGGAAAGGATTATATCTGGAGTTGGTACTTGCCGAGAAGTTAAATGAGCATCTGCATCAGATTGACGAGGAGTGTAATCAGATGCAGATGCTCAGACTGGTGGAGCAGATGAAAGAAAAGCAGGGAGTGACGGAAGAACTGAAGATGCAGGATCAGATGGCATGGGTTGGAAAAATGAATAATATCCGGGCTTGTGCAGAGGAGATTGCGCTAATGAATGTTGTATATATGAACTAGAATGATGTCATGGAAGGAATAGATTTCTTCCCTTTAAATTACCGTTAAATACTATTAAATCATAGAACATACGGTTGCTTTTCGGGGGAAAATGAGTTAAACTAAGAATAGTTTTATTATGCAAGATATATAGACTTGGAGGATACGATGAGTGATTTAATAGATAAATGGTGTAGTTTAGAGGAAACCGCAGAATATTTGGGTGTGACAAAAGATACAATCAGAAATTGGATTAAAAAAACAGATATACCGGCACACAAAATTGGAAGATTATGGAAATTTAAATTAACCGAAGTAGATGAGTGGGTAAAAAGTGGTAAAAGTGCATTGTAATTTTAACGATAAGTGGGGAATGTAAACATGAATAATAAAGAAAGATTATCAAGACTAATAGCCCAGTATCAAAAAAATATGGAGTTTTATAGAAACGCAAGAGAGTTTAATGAACAAGATTGTAGAGATGAATTTATAAGTCCATTATTAGAGAGCTTCGGTTGGGATGTACACAATGAAAAAGGAACATCTCCACAATATAAAGAAGTCGTTGTGGAAAAATTTTCAAACAGTGGAGATAGACCAGATTATACATTAACTTTAAACGGGGTATCAAAAATCTTTGTAGAAGCCAAGAAACCGGCAGTAAATATAAAAGAAGAACAAGAACCGGCTATTCAAGCAAGACGTTATGGATGGAATGCAAAACATAAATTGTCCATATTAACAAATTTTGAGGATATGATGATTTATGATGTTACAAACAAGCCACAAGATGGAGATTCTGCGACGGTATCGTTGTATCGGAAATATCATTATTTAGAATATTTAAAGAAGTATGAAGAAATATATGAGTTGATTTCAAGAGAAAGTGTTTATATTGGAAAATATGATAAATATGTTGAGGATAAATTCCCAAACGAAGAACGATATTCAACAGAAGTAGATGAAGTCTTCTTAAAGCAAATTAATGAATGGAGACTTGAAATTGGTGATTACTTGTATCGTACAGATAATACATACAAAGATATAGACGTTTTGAATGATGTAGTGCAGGAATTTATAAATCAAATTATCTTTTTACGGATTTGTGAAGACAGAAATCTTCCTTTATATCAAAGCTTAAAAGAAACTGCACGGAATAAAGTAGAGTTGCAGAGGGCATTAACAAAAGTTTTTAAAGAAGTTGATAAAAAATATAATTCTAAGCTATTTGCGGGTGATAACATTATTTTTGACTTGAATAATGATATTATTTTTAATATGATTCTTTCACTATATTATCCGAAGACTCCATATATGTTTAACATTATTGAGCCAGGAATTTTAGGAAAAATATATGAAAGTTTTCTTACAGAAAGCCTTGTTGAAAGAGATGACCATATAACATTGGCTGCGAAGAAAGAGTATAAATATCGTTCAGTGGTATCGACACCTGTCGAAATTGTAAAATATATGGTAAAAAATACATTAGCTCCAACTTGTGAGAAAAAAACACCAGAAGAAATAAAAGATATTCAAATTGCAGATATCGCTTGTGGATCGGGAATATTTTTAGAGGAGGCATATCAATTTTTGGTTGATTATTGTACAGAATGGTATATGCAGCACAATCCAGAACATTTATTAGAGTTGAGTAATGGAAAAAAGAAATTGCCATTAGCTGATAAAAAGGATATTTTAACGAGATGTATTTATGGCGTAGATATTGATGTTCATGCTGTTGAAGTTAGCAAATTTTCTTTATTAATAAAGTTAATAGAAGATGAAACGCCAGCATCTGTGAAAGAATGCGTTCCGATTTTACCAGATTTAAGTTCTAATATAAAAAATGGGAATTCATTGATTTGCAGAGAAGATATATCTGGAAAGGATATGTCAATAGAGGCATTGTGCAATATAAAACCGTTTGAATGGAGCATGATCAATAGCGGATCAAAATTTGATGCTATTATTGGTAACCCACCATATGTAAAAACAGAAGATATTCATACCTTGGAGACAGAAGCAGAATTTGCAGTTTACAAGAAGAAATATAAAAGTGCATATAAACAATTTGATAAATATTTTTTATTTCTTGAAGAAGCGTTTAATCTTTTAAAAGAAAATGGTCAAATGTGTTATATCGTGCCGAATAAATTTTATAAAATAGGAGCAGGACAAGAACTGCGTCGGATAATATCCAAACATGTATCCAAATTAGATGATTTTGGAGATATGCAACTTTTTCCTGATAAGACTATTTATAGTTGCATCATTACGTTATGCAAAGAAAGCAGTAAGCAGATGGAATATACAAATGTTACTTCGCCAATTGATCTGTGGACTGGTGAAGAACAGGAAAGTATTAGGATAAAGAATGAATTATTAGATGAAAATCCGTGGAGATTAACTACAGATATTAAATTCATGAAAATGCTTGCAACGGTAGAAGAACATGGGAAACCATTAGGCGAAATAGTAAATATTTTTAATGGAATACAAACAAGTGCAGAAAGACCTAAACCGGTATATTGGTTTGATAAAGATGAAATTGTTTCGGAAACAGGAGAAGAAATAATTGTAGATAAGTTTGAAAAAAGATACCATATAGAAAAGCGTATTTTGAAGCCTTTTTTCAAACCAACTAAGGCTGATGAAAAAGGAATGGGTACGTATTCATCGTTAAAAACGGATAAGCATATTATTTTTCCATATAATGCAGATGGTAGTTTAATTAGTATTGACGTTATGAGAAAAGATTATCCGGGAACATATCAATATTTGGAAGATTGTTATGAGTTATTGGTGCCTAAATGTTTAAATAGTGGAAAAGGCCGAGATATTAAAAATGCAACAGCGGATACGTGGTATCAGTACGGAAGAACTCAAGCAATAACTGCGTTTGTGGATACTCCAAAGTTGATTGTAAGAATTTTGAGTAAAGATCCAATGTATGCATACGATGAAAATGATATGCTTATTGCTTCTGGAGGAACAGCAGGATATTGTGCTATATCAAAATTGCCTGATTCAAAATATGATTTACGATATATACAAGCGTGGTTGAATCATCCGTATACTGAAAAACTATTTCAAATTATGGGAAGTGATTTTGAAGGAGGATTTACAGCAAGGGGAACATATCTGCTGAAAAAGATACCTTTTGTTGAGCTGAATTTTAATGATAAAATCCAAAAGGCATTGTATGAATCAGTACTTGCTTCTGCAAAAAGAATTAGTGAATTGAATAATGTGTTAGAGCAGAAAAAAGACAAAGCTTCTGTTAGTGTAATTGAAGCGGAAAAAGAAAATTTAAGTAAACGAATTGAAGACAATATTACAAAAATTTATAATTTGCAATTTTAGGTGAGAGAATGATATTAAAAGAGGATAGTTCAGAACAAAAATTGAGAGGTGCTTATTATACGCCGTTAAAATTAGCCCAAAAGATGGTTGATTTTTTTAAGGATGATTTATCTATAAAATCCATATTAGAACCAAGCTGTGGCGATGGAGTATTTGTGGATGCATTACTTGAAAGTCAATTTTTATCGCAACATAAAAGAGTAACAGCTATAGAAATCGAAAAAAAGGAAGCAGAAAAATTAAGTGAAAAGTTGAAGAATAATTCGAATATAGATGTTGTGAACGGAGATTTCTTTGAGTTTTATCATAAACATAAGGATATGGACACATATGATTTGATATTAGGAAATCCACCATATATTCGTTATCAATATCTGGAAGAGAAACAAAGATCTGAAATGGCTGAAATCTTAACAAGTCATGGGATGAAAGCGAATAAATTAATTAATACTTGGGTTGGATTTATGGTTGCTTGTGTTCATATGTTGAGCGATAATGGGAAAATTGCATTTGTGATTCCGGCAGAAATTTTACAAGTTGCATATGCGGAGGATTTGAGATTATTTTTATCTAATAAATTGTCCAAAATAACATTGTTGACATTTGAAGAGCTAGTCTTTCCAGGAATTGAACAGGAAGTGGTAGTTTTTATTGGAGAGAAGGGAGATTCGGAAAAAGGTATAAAAATTGTAGAGCTAAATAATCTTGAAGATTTAGAAAATCTTAATATATATGAAAATGGTTTTCAGAAACTCAATCATGTGCATGAAAAATGGACAAAGTATTTTACAACTATACAAGAAAATCAATTGATTTCAGATTTAAAAAGAGATAATAGATTCCAAACATTGTCTGAAACGGGCATTATTAATGTAGGAATTACAACCGGAAATAATAAGTATTTTTCAGTAAATAAAAAAATTGTTGAAAAATATGATTTAACAGATGTTGTACGACCACTAATAGGAAGAAGTTCTCATGCTCATAGTGTCTATTTCAAAGAGGAAGATTGGAAAGAAAATGTAGATCAAGGAAAATCAGCATATTTGATAGATTTTCCAGATACATCGCTTGAGAAATATAGTCGAGGACAAAAAGATTATATTGAATTTGGAGAGAGAAATGGTGAGAACACAGGATATAAATGTAAAATCAGAGAAAAATGGTATCAAATACCATCAGTATGGGTACCGAATGCTTTTTTTCTGCGTAGAAATAACTTATATCCTAAATTTGTATTGAATTGTTGTGCTGCTGTTTCTACTGATACTATGCATAGGATAAAATTTAAAGAAGGCATTGAACCAGAGAGAATAATTTTATCGTATTATAATAGCATTTCCTTTGCATTTACTGAAATATGTGGGCGCAGTTATGGTGGCGGGGTATTAGAAATATTGCCGGGAGAAGTAGGAAATGTATTGGTTCCTATTTTGGATTGTGTTCCAATTGAAAAGGTTAAGGAAATATTATATCAGGTAGATGAAATTGTGCGTAATGGAGAGAATATCGAGAAAGCTTTGGATCTTGTAGATAATAGTATTTTAGGCGAGTATTTGCATGTTAATGAGAAGACTTGTTCTATGGCAAGGGGAATATGGAAGAAGATGCAGCATAGAAGGCTAAAGAGAGGATAAAGTATATGGCAAGAAGCAGAGATGCAGTAGATACAATTAAAGGGTATTATTATCAGTTTGACTATTTTATTTTACAGTTAATAAATTTAGTAAATGAAATAGACAATGTGACGATAGAAGGAATAGAAGATGTTGATATTTTTGATGAAAAGGAAATGATTGCTGTACAGTGTAAGTATTATGCAAAAACAGCATATAATCATTCAGTTATTGCCAAACCAATTAGACTCATGCTTAAAGATTATGTCAATAGAACTCCAGAGAAAAGAAAAATACGATATAAATTATATGGTAAATATCAATCAGGGCAAGACAAATATCCGGGATCATTAAGCGTAGAATTTGCGAAAAAAAGTTTATTTACATATACTGAGAAAGAAACGCCTCATATTCTTCATGAAGAATTGAATTTAACTGATGAAGATATAGAAGAATTTCTAAGCAAAGTAGATGTTGATATTAATGCGGAAGACTACTATGAACAACAGGAAAAAGTAATAAGCAATTTGGGGAAAATTTTTCAATGTGAGAGATTTGAGGCAGAATATTATTATTACAACAATGCTCTTAGATTGGTTAAAGAAAAAGCCGTACAACAGAAAATATGTGATAGAATTGTAAGTAAAAGAGAATTTTTAGATAAGATTGATAATAAAAAAATGTTGTTTGATAAATGGTATTTGCAATTCAAAGGAATAAAAAATTACTGTGCTGATATACGAAAACAGTATTTTTCACCCAAGAATGTGTCTCCATATGAACGCTTTTTTCTAATTGAATGTGATAAAGTAGTTGATGATAAAAAGCTTATTTCACTAATTGCAAAAATATCAAAAAATTGGAGCAAATTATCCAGAAGAGAAGCAAAACCATTTTGTCCATATATTTATTTTAAGGGAATTACGGAAGATCGGTTAGTTGAATTAAAGAAAAAATTACAACGAGAAGACATACGTTTATGGGATGGATATGACTTTTTAGGGGCAGAATTTGCGGTTGCTTCTATTATACGTAGAGCAAATTATGAAAATGAAATAAAAGTAAAAATTATTAATCATATTGAAAATTTGAATGAGATTTTAGAAAAAGTCACAGGAATTAGAGAAATTTACCAGTTCTATTTGGATGAACCATTTTATGAAAGTGAGTATAATCTTTGCTTTGGGATACAAATTTCTAAAACAGAAGATGTTTGTATGATGATTTAAAGGGGGGAGAATGATGGAGGAAACAGAAAAACTTAATGCAGAAGTTATTGCAGTTCTACCAAATAAAGTGAAAATATCAGTTGATGATTTGGAAAATTTTCAATTAGCAGAAGAAAAACTTAAGGTAGGCTCATATCTTCGGATTGCCGATAATGATAATGCAGTATTAATAGCAATTATTGAAAATTTCAATATTGAAGTCGGAGTTAATCAAATCGGAGAACCTAATAGAAAATATATATTAGAGGCTAACCCATTGGGCATAATTAGAAATGGTCAATTTGAAAGAGGTGGAGATACGATTGCAATTCCGCCTAAGAAAGTTGAGCCTGCTAAAAAGGAAGAAATTCAAAAAATCTTTGAAGAATCTTTGAGAGATGAAAAGAAGTTTAGTTTTTCAACATTATCAGCAGATAAATCGATTTCAGTACCGGTAGACGGAGATAAGTTTTTTAACAAACATATTGCAATTGTTGGTTCAACAGGATCGGGAAAATCTCATTCAGTAGCGAAGATACTTCAAAAGGCAATTGATTCGAAAAACGGGACGTATCAAGGGCTAAATAATTCACATATAATTGTTTTTGATATTCATTCAGAGTATCATACGGCATTCCCGGATGCTAATTTTATTGATATATCTAATTTGGTGTTGCCATATTGGCTGTTGAATAGTGATGAATTGCAAGAGCTTTTTATTGATACAGAAGCCAATGATCATAACCAACGTAATGTATTCAAAGAGGCAGTAGTTGCAAGTAAAAAAAGATATTATTCAGTGGACACAGAAGTAAAAGAAAAACTTCATTTCGACTCGCCGGTTTTTTTTGATATAGATGATGTTTTAACATTTGCCAAAGAGAAAAATGAAGAAATGCTTGATGGATCAAGGGGAAAAAAGGCAGGTCCTTTAAATGGCAAATTGTCTAATTTTGTTAGTAGATTAGAAAACAAAATTGGAGATAAACGACTTGAATTTTTGCTTGGAGAGAGAGCTAAAAAAATTTCATTTGAAGATACACTTAAGCAGTTATTAGGATATACAGCGAATAGGGCAAATATTACTATAATAGACTTAAGCGGTGTGCCGTTTGAAGTTTTGAGTATTACTGTTTCATTAATATCAAGAATTTTATTTGAATTTGGATATTATTATAAAAGACTGCGAGCTATTGATGATTCAGAAACGAAGGTAAATAATGATATACCATTATTGCTAGTATATGAAGAGGCACATAAATATATACCAAATAATGATTTAGCAAAATACAGAGCTTCTAGAGAATCTATAGAAAGAATAGCGAAAGAAGGAAGAAAATATGGAGTTTCATTATTGTTAGCGAGTCAACGGCCGTCAGAGATATCTGAAACAATATTTTCTCAATGTAATAATTTTTTGGCTTTGCGGCTTACAAACCCTGCAGATCAAAATTATGTAAAAAGATTATTGCCAGACACACTGGGAAGTATTACAGAGAAGATGCCTTCTTTAAAAGTCGGAGAATGTTTATTAATAGGAGACGCAGTAGTGTTGCCATCAATTGTTCAAATTGAAAAATGTGATCCGGAGCCTTCTTCAAGAGATATCCCATATTTACAATTATGGAAAGAGGCTTGGCATGAATTAGATAGTGAAGAAATTATAAAGCTGTGGGAACACTGACAGTAGGAAGAAAGACAGTAGGAAGAAAAACTGTTTGTATTGTTTAAAGTAAATAAATATGATAATATAAAGAATATGAAGAAGAAAGAAGGGGTAATGGATGAAAAAAGTTTGGGAAAAGCATAATTTACCAAAATCAGATACTCAACAACCAAGTGAGAAAAGTAATCCCACCTGTAATTTACGTTTATCTCAGGCTGGATATAAAGTAGATGGGCAGAGAATAGATCAAACTACTTACTTTCGTAATGAAGTTTTTTCAGAGTGCAAATGGGAAAAAACTGAGAAAGGAGAAAAAACATATATACCTGTTGAACTTGAAATAAATGGTAAATCATATGGAAAATATAAATTAAAAGTAACACATGAGTTGCATAGAGAATCTAATCAGGACAATGTTACAACCATTCTTCATTGGGAAGATGCAATTCAGGCATTAACGGAAAATGATGTTACAGGAGAAGATTTGACGTTTGAAAAAAGTGAAGAAGGTTCATATAAAATTAACATACATTAAAATAAAACAATGCAGTAAAATGGGACAGATATAGGAAAGTCTATTGGCAACAAATTGGCAACAGAAAATCAGCGAGCCAAAATAATATATGCAACAGAAATAAAATAACGGCAAAAAAGATGTAAAACTTAAACAAATATATTTAAGAATATCTTTGGACTTGCTGAGTTTGAATAGTAACAAAATGCCGAAGAGCCGCTTAGATAGCGGCTCTTTGTTTTCTTCATCTATAAAATGTCTATATAAAAGTAAGTGCAAAATATTGCTACGTTACTCGTAAATTACGCTTGCACCAAAATGATAGATGCAAGCGTTTTACTTTATTTTATGATTATTCCGGGGCTTGCATATTCCGCAAGAACTGCGCATCCGTTCCAGAGGAACGGAGCGCCATTCCGC
>OGZP01002410.1_pt1 | contig 11895 bp, 10 predicted proteins | sample 1576811 | NCBI WGS metagenome assembly OGZP01 (sample SAMEA3541553, study PRJEB24748) | human gut metagenome | biome: human gut; feature: human-associated habitat; material: faeces | place: China | collected 2012
TCGTATTGCCAGCTGATGTTACGTGAAAGTTCTTCTTTGTCTCCAAATGTCAACACCGCGATGTCCGCACTGACAAGGTGATTCCGCATCTGTGGGCTGCCGGAGAATCTACCGGTATGGTTCACGGCGCTGTCCGCCTTGGTTCTGTCGCCATTCTGGACTGCCTCGTGAACGGCCGCATCGTTGGTGAAGATGCTGGCAAGTCCGCTGCCTGATCAGCAGTACAGCGTAAGACAATCCGGTAAATAAATTCTCCTGAGCCGGATTGATGAAACGCCCCTTCGGAATTCCAAAGGGGCGTTTTCTTGTCCTTAAATAACTGACTAAGCGGTATGGAGTCAGAAGATTTTGGAACCCATCCAGAAAACGAGAACCATCAGAAGGCAGGCAAAAAGCTTCTTCAGCGGTTTCGTGTTGAGACGCTTGGCTGCCGCGGCTCCGAGCGGAGCGGTCAGTATCGTGGCGCAAGCGACCGAGGCAAGTGACGGCAGATGAATATAACCCGCGGTCCATGCGGGCATCCCCGTGAGATTCCATCCGGCGTAGATATAGCCAATAGTTCCCGCCAGAGCGATTGGGAATCCAAGCGCCGCGGACGTCCCTACCGCGTGATGCATTTCCACGTTGGAACGGACCATGAAAGGCACTGAGATAAAGCCGCCGCCCGCGCCCACAATGCCGGAGAGACCGCCAATCACGGTACCCACCGCGAAAAGCCCTGGCTTTCCGGGAAGCGTATTGGTCGGTTTCGGCTTCAGATCGAAGAACATCTTTACCGCGGAGAAACCCACGAAAATAATGAAGATCAGCGTGATCCAGAAGGTCGGAAGATAGCTTGCGATCTGAGCGCCGAGCGCCGCGCCCACGAGAATCCCAGGGGCGATACCCCAGAACACATTCCAAAGCACAAAGTGATTCCGGTTATGGGCCCGGGCAGACGACATCGAGGTAAAAAGAATGATGGAAAGCGATGTAGCGATCGCTGCGTGCATCGCATACTCTGCCGGCACCCCCTGCATCGTGAGAAGCACGGAAAGGAAGGGGGTAATAATCATCCCGCCCCCGATTCCGAGAAGCCCCGCGAGAAAGCCCGATCCAATACCGAGGGCTATGAGAGACAGAAAAATGAAGAGCGTCATGCTGTGCTGACCCAGAGAAAAATACGTCCCGCAATACAAAAATGAAGGTCGCGAAGATTTTGAATCAGAGTGACTTCGCAAACTTTTGCCGCATGGGGCGCTAGCTTAAGCGAAAAAGGCGGTTCCTGTGTGAAATTGCAAAACCGTGTTTCAGAAAAGGAATTCAGAAGAAGTCAGAGGCTAAGATAAAGAAAGTGCTTTCATAACGGAGAAGGAGGATCTGCCCATGACAATCGTTATCCATCCGGAAGACCTATCTGAAGATGCCGCATTTGCGGTTCCCGTGCGGGAAGCGCTGCATTCGGATCCTGAGATCGGTCTTCACCTTCCGAAAACCGAAGCGAGAATACTGGCCGCTTTGAAGGCGCTGAAAATCGATGACGTGCACACGAATATTGGGGGCGGGGCGGTAAGCGGCATTGTGGCCATTCTCCGCGGAACCAAACCCGGGCGGACAATTGCGCTTCGGGCGGATACTGACGCTTTGCCTATTGAGGAGAAAACAGGAAAAGACTATGCAAGCCGGACTCCAGGCCGCATGCATGCCTGCGGCCATGATGGTCATACGGCCGCTCTTCTCACTGTTCTCTCCTATCTGTCACGTCACAGGGATTTTGCCGGCACTCTGATCGCTGTATTTCAGCCTGGAGAAGAAGGCTTTGCCGGGAGCCGATACATGATAAAGGACGGACTGGTCGAAAAGTTCGGGATTGAGGAATTCTATGCGCTGCATGGAGATGCATCGGTAGACCTTGGTAAGGTCGCATTCTTCCCGGGGTACGCCATGGCAAACGCAGACGCGTTTGAAATTGTTTTCGAAGGGAAGGGCGGTCATGGCTCGAAACCTCAGCTGACGCATGATCCGGTTGTTGCGGCAAGTGAAGCTGTTCTTGCGCTGCAGACGATCGTTTCGAGGAATGTGAATCCTGATGACGCGGCAGTGGTTTCCGTCTGTTCCATTGAAGCCGGAACACGCGAGGGGACGAGCGTTATTCCTCAGTCCGCCACGCTCCGCGGCACAGTCCGGACATATGAAAAGGATGTGCAGGACCTGATTGAACTCCGGATGCATGAGATCGCGAATGGAATCGCGGTGATGTTCGGTATGAACCCAACAGTGACCTATAACCGGCTTTACCCCGCGCTTTATAACGATCCTGAACGCACCGCCGAAGCGAGATCCTTAGCGGAAACCGCGCTGGGTAAAGAAAACGTGATCGATTTCCACCGGATTCCTGGCGGAGAAGATTTCGCCTTTATGCTTCAGAAGAGGCCGGGGTGCATCTTCCGTCTTGGGATCCGTGACCGCGATCATCAGTCCCCGGTTCATACCGATACCTTTGACTTTAACGATGAGGCAATTGAAACAGGGGCCGCAGTTCTCCTCACGGTCGCCCTGAATCGGATGGCTGAAAACAATTAAGAAATCATTTTGTTTTCACTATCTTGCCTGACTGAATGTCAAGCAATTCTCTAAGCAATGAAGAAGGCTCTCAGAATGAACTGAGAGCCTTCTTTTTCATCTGAACCGCACCGGAATCCATTGGCCAGAAGGGGGGGATTCCTGCGCAGAGTTCAGAAATTACGGTTCAAAGACGATGATGGCCTTCGGATTCTTGACCCGAGGCATGACCGTTTCAAAGACGCGGAAATCGTGATTCAGCTTGTTTGAGCCCAAATACCCGGTGATCATATCCTGGCCGATCACAAGGTCCATATTCTGGGTTGCTGCCGCAAGGAGAATAGCGGTCTTCTGAGGAAGGACCGGAGTCACAATCACCTGACCGCCAGCAAGAAGGTTCTTCACACGTTCAGCGACCAGAACGCCGGTACCCGGCTCAAGTTTCTGCATAGCAGCAAAGAGGTCCGGGCTGACGATGAGGGTATAAGTGCCATAGGCGTGGTTCGAAAGCAGCTTGGCAAGGCCGTTTGCCACTTCAGTAAACGCGGTATCTCCCTTGGTCCAATCGGAGATCTTGACATGCTCCACGCCTTTCGCGGTAGTGAGACCGTCATAACCCGCTTTCGGATTGCCAAGGTAAATCAGCTTATCTTCCGCAGTCGCGGTGAGCGCGGCAGACGCGGCAGCGCGCGAGAACGAAATAGGGCGGCCAGCCTGAGAGGCTGATTCAAGTTCGCGCCACGAAAGCGTGAAGTCCGAATAGAGAAGGGGAATCTGCTGAACTTTGCGTGTACCGAGTCCGGCAGCATTCTCGCCTTCGCCATAAAAATCTTCAGAAACCGTAGGCGTCGGAAGAGCATCTGTCGCAATGGCTTCGGTTCCAGCGCCAAGGGGTCCGTAAATATCGAGGAATTTACGTCCCGTCAGAACGGTCTTTGCGGTCTTCACAACGACCGCATCAAGTTCGGTCCACTGTTCAGGGCTCAGAATTGCACCATCTCTCATCAGGAAATCCATTTCTTATTCCTCCTCAAGCCTTCATGCTTCCGATAGTCAGTTTGGATTCCGCCGGGGCGTCATCACCTTCAGCTTCAGCTGTTTCCGCGGTTTCTTCCGTCTTAATGCCAAGCTTCTCAAACATCTCAGCCACTTCAGCCTGACCGCTTGCGAAATGCTTGGCTTCATCCGGATCAAGATAACGAAGCAACGTCATCAGTTCACCGATATGAGCTTTTTCTTCATCACGGATATCACTGAGAACAGCAATTGCCACCGGGTCATCCGTTGCCTGAACGTGCGCGTCGTAGCCATAAATAGCGTCAAGTTCCCCGGATATGTCAGCGCGAATTGCTTGGATCAATTCGCCTTTTGTCATTTTGCGTTCAACATTCGCCGCAAAAGGATCACCAAATGCCATAACTTTCCTCTCTTTCCTCTTATCCAGAGGGTCGTCAGAAGATTTGTCTTCCGGCTGAAAAAACTAATCAAAACTACTCAGTCATTGAGTGACACTATAACCTTAATCGACACATATGACGAGGCTCAATTAATAAAAATGGGAAGTTATTTATATTTTTGTATCATATAAATCCGACTTTCCTTAAAGCAGGGAAAGTGTCAATATCAGCTTTGCTATATAGCTCTAATACGAATGATTTTCTGTCCCGTGATCGGCTTGTCAGCACCTGCAGACACCCGGTATCTGGCAACGGGAAATAAAGAGTAATGTTTTACAAAAATAAAAATCCCATCTTTCCTTAAGGTTTGAGATCTGCGGAATATCCAGAAAATTGAGGGAAAGATCCAAGTTAGGGATTAAAAAAACGATTCATGTGATTCTTATACGTGTTACTGAATCCTCTTCCGGTCACGGCCTGAGGCATAGAATGAATGTTATAAGGACGCATCTATTTCCAGAACCCAAGGGGCGGCAGTCCAGCGCCTCAGTCTCAGCTTCCTAAAGAAGGCGACTGCTATGACAGAACTTAAAAGCCTGATACTTAAGACTATGGCGGCCGCAGGCGCTTTGCTGGTTATGACGTCTCCGGCCTCGGCTTACGAACCTACTGCTCGGGATTTGCAGCAGGCAGCCTATGCCTTCCTCATGGGCGATTGGGATTACCAATTTCCAATGGAAGGCGGCGAAACGCACCTCTTTTTCAAGAACGGTGCTGGAAGTACGTATTACAGCCTTGTATCTCTCTATCCCTCTGAAAGAACAGGAGTCTTCTGCGATCTGATGGAGGTGGACTCCTGCCGGTCGCGTTCTTTGATGTCAACTTTCACAGTGGACTGTGACAAGGGAACCATCAAAATGCGGAAGCTCTCTTTGTATTCGAGGGATTTCGGTATGGGAACGCCTTCCGTGGAAATCCCGGTTCCGCGCCGAGACCAGAAAGAGCAGACACCTGGACCTGACACGATCGGAGAGTTCATCGTTACGACGAAATGCGGCAGAACACCCGATCAGCCGCAGGGTTTCCGCCAGGTGAAACTCAATTCATTCTGAGCTTCAAAATTCAATTTCTCTTTGATGGGTAAGGGCGATCTGAAAAATGATCGCCCTTTTCGTTTTCTTTCTCCCGCTTCTGAAACATCTTTGCAGTGGAAGGGCAAATCCGGTTTTCTGACTTTTTTTCTCACTTTTTATGATTATGCAGATATAAAATAGTAACATTACATATACATTAATTATGGCAAAAACTGAAGATGAATTTAAAAGCCTTCAAAAATTAGAAGACGGTCAATTATTCACGTGACGTCTTTTATTTCGATTGGCGAAATTGCACAAAATTTCAGCAGAAATTAGAGCTCCTGGCATTAATCGGGTTTTGTTTTGGAACGCGTCATTCCGCCAGATAAATCGGTCCTCGCCGAGCCATTACAGGCAAATCACAGTGATTTTTGGTATGGATAGCGGTTCGGGACAGCTGCCGAACAGTCATAAACAAAAATTCAGCTATAAAAATTTCAGAAAACAGAAGATAAGTCTTTATTTTTTAAAGAGTTCCATATTTTCTTCAAATTTCTTATTCAACATAATATAAGTTATGTTGAATAAGAACCTTAAAAGAGAGCATCTGACCCTTTCCTTTTAACCAGCCCTCCGCAGCCCGTTTTTTTGCTCCTGGCTTGTTTCCAGGTCACTGAAATAACCAATGCAGAAGTACTTCCTACACTTTTTATTTGCATTTTTATCCATACCAGTACATTCATTGGATGTTTTTTATCACTTTCTGTATTGATTCGCTCCATTTTTTAGGGATTGAGAGACTTTTCAGACTGATTTTCCCTTCTAATCCAGCTAAATTTCAGTTTGAACTCTGATAGATCTTTATTGGCATGCTTTAGTTAACTTTAACAGCATAATAATCGCAGATATCGATTTCTATATTTAAAACCATAGATTTGATGCTTAATTGTCGCTATCTTTAACGACAAAAGACGACATATATTCACATCAAAAGTCAAGCACTTTTTTGTAAACATTGCTTGATAAACTTACTATAAAAATCAAATTTTTAAAAAATGTGCTTTATTAGGGTTTACTCTAACAAAATAGATGCTGTAAGACTTAAGTCTTATTTTTAATTAATTTTTGTATTATAGGATTCTATTTTTATATCAAAGTAGAAAAAATGCTTTTGGAATCGGCTTTATTGCCTGTCTGAGTGTGGTTTTCAGCGATTTGACCAATTTTCTGAGTGCTGGGCGGAAAAATTCAGGCTTCCAGTCAGCCTCAAACGCTCAGGAAGGCATTCCCCTTGGAAAAAACGCGGAAATAAAAAGCCGATCTGAACCCAGATCGGTTGAACGTTGACAGAACTCGCCTGCTTCCAGAAATCAAAGCCTGCAGCTATCTATATATAGAGGAGGATGCTCAGGGGACTTTCTTAAAACGGCTGAACAAAGCGCCTGTGACCTTTCTCACACCATCCTTTGAAGGCTTCACAGATTGAAAAGCGCATGTAATCAGCTGTTGGAGAAAGCTCCACCCCTTTCTGGCGGAAGAAAGAAACAGTAAGAGGCGGAAGCGGGAATCTCCTTGGGTCAAGCGCTTCAAGATGACGATTCGCGTATCTTGGATCATCCACTACACAGAGAGGTGACAGGCTTAATGCGCCGGAAGTTCCATTCAAAGCATCGACTGTGTAGTAATCGCATAGAGTGAGGCACCTCGGGGCGGTCACGCCAAAATCATGAAGACGCCGGATCAGGAAAACTTCGTCCTGGACGGTGGTCAGCCATTCCGCTTTACTGAGTAAAGTTTTGAGATCGGAGTCCGGAGCGAGGACAGGATGCCCTTTCCCTGCCACCACCCCTTGCGTCAGCGTGCAAAGAGGTTCTTCAACAAGCGACGTGAGTTCCTCATGCTGATGACGGCCTGCCATGACGAGCGCGAGGTCCAGTCTGTCAGTCAGGATCTTTGGCAGACAGTCTGAAAAGAAGCCGCTGGAAAAAATCAGCTTGACCGCGGGAAATCTCAGACGGAATCTCTGAACAGCAGCCGAGAGAACTTCTTCCGGCAATGTCGGAGTAATCGCAAGGCGAAGTGAGTTCACGCGGCCAGTCGCGCAGGCCGCAACCGCAGCTGCGGCCCGTGTAGCGTTGGACGCGATGGATTCGGCATAGGGGAGAAGACTCTGCCCCGCCTCATTCAGCCGCAGACCGAGCGCGCTGCGATCAAAAAGCGGGCAACCCAATTCGGCTTCCAGCTGGCTTATCGCTTTGGCGACCGCTGACTGCGTAATGCATAGACGGTTTGCCGCACGCCTGACACCGCCAGTTTCGGCCACTGCCAGAAACACTTCAATCTGTCGGATCTTCATGACGTCCCCTTCACTTCAGCCTTAGCGGCAGTTGGCAGAAAAGCACTGCTTTTTGCAATTATGCCGGTAAAACTTCCGGTTTATTGTGTCCCAAATCTCTACTTCGTTGTTTTTCTGTATAAAGCTTCGTTTTGTGGGAGTTCACTTTTAGTGAACGGGTGGAAAGATAATCCATCGTGACCGAAAAAACAACGATAGAGACGTCCTATGATTCATATCAGGTTGATTTATGCCTTATTGGGTTAGTCCTTCATGACTACTGGCAATACCCCGTCGGTTATACGGAGAGAGGTTTCCCACGGGGATTGTCACAGGGGCAGTAGTCATGCTGGACGGCCTGATATAAAAACACTCAAAGGGATGTCCAATTATGAAAAAGACTCTTGTTGCGTTATGCGTTGCCGCCGGTATGGTCGGAACTGCCTCTGCTGCCGATGTTCAGCTCTATGGCCTGATCAATACGGGTCTCGGCTATGTCCACACGCACTCTGACGTGGCTGGTGTTGCGAACACCGACACGCTTTCCATGGATAACGGTCAGGAATTCGGTTCCCGCTGGGGCCTGCGGGGTGGAGAGAACCTCGGCAACGGCTACAAGGTGAGCTTCGTTCTCGAGTCTGGTTTTGAATCTGACACGGGTCTCTCTGATACCAAGCAGAATGGCCGCCTCTTCGGCCGTGAAGCTTCCATCAGCGTTTCCGGCGGCTTCGGTACTCTGTCGTTTGGCCGCCTGCCGATCTTTGGCAGCGTGCTCGGTGCCAATGGCCTCTTCCGCGCTATTGATCCGCTCTTCGCTAACTACACCTCTGCTTTTGGTTCCGGCGCTGCGACCGCTTCGATGTGGACCCGCACCGATAACTCGATTTCTTACCGCACGCCGACCTACGCCGGCCTGACCGGTTATGCCATGTACTCGTTCAAGATGAATACGGCTACCGACACCGGCACTGAAGGCAAGAGCTCTTCTGACCGTTACGCTTCTCTCGCTGCCCGTTACCAGAATGGCGGCCTGGAAGGCATTCTCGTTGCTGATACCACGATGTACGGCTCTTACCGTACCGGCACGGACATCCCCGATCAGGGCTACACCGTGACTCTCGGCGGCAACTATGGCTTCAATAACGGCTTCAAGATCATTGCTTTCGGACAGTACTTCCATGATCAGGAACTGACCGCCCGCGCCCGTGCTGGCGTTGGTTATGCGGGTCTGAACGCCATCACTGGCGGCAAGGGCTACGGGTATGTTGACGGCTGGGGTATCGGCGTTGGCGCTCACTATCCGCAAATTGATTTTATCCAAGTCAGGAATCTTCGTTTCCGACGGAATCATGAGTGATCTACTTTGGGTATAAAAATTAACAAAACCACCACTTTCTCCAACAAACCTGTTAGTTAAAAGTACATTTCCTGCACATTTTCACGATTTTTGAGAAATAAAACGACGCATATTAAAAAACTATTACATATATTTGCAGCATCAAAAACAGCAAACAGTGCCATATTTGTATATAATATCAGGTTGCAACGGAGCAGGAAAAACAACAGCTTCCTTCACGATTTTACCAGAAATGCTAAAATGTAGGGAGTTTGTTAACTCAGACGAGATAGCCAAGGGACTTTCCCCTTTTAATGCAGACAGTATAGCCGTCGCCGTTGAAGCTAGTCGTATTATGTATAAGCGGATAAAGGAACTCATCGGTGCTGGTGAGACTTTCGCAATGGAAACTACGCTGGCCACCCGTTCAGTCGCAAACCTGATACGGGAAGCACAAAGGGAAGGTTATTATGTTACATTGCTTTACTTCTGGCTGAATACGCCGGATCTAGCCGTGGAACGTGTAAAAATGAGGGTAGCCGCCGGAGGTCACAATATTCCGGAAGCAACGATACGGCGTCGGTATGAGGCCGGTATCCACAATTTATTTGAGCTATACCTTCCTATTAGTGACTATTGGATGATAACTGATAATTCGATGTCTCCCATGGAAGTGATCGCCAAGGGATTCAAGAATGATAAAAGGGAAGTGTATAATCTAGATATTTTTACAAAACTTGAACATCATGAATGAGCAAGAAGTTAGAGAATTCGAAGAGAATATAGTAAAAGGTGCAAATATAGCTTTTCAGCGTTTGGTGAATCAGAAGAAGAAGGAAGACGGAGAGTTGGTATTCTCTCGTAACGGTCATATCTTCAGAGTCAAAGCTGTTGATCTTGACAAGATTTATTAAGTTATAGATATACATATACAAAAAGAGGAGACGTATCTTTCAGGGATATGTCTCCTCTTTTTGGCTTTATAGAAAAAGGAACTTAGGTTCATGGGCGAAGTATGTTAACATACTTCGGCATTTCAGTTAACATACTTCGCCCACGAAGTTAACTTACTTCTCTATCTTGAGAATTCCATCTCGTTCAATAAATAACCGGCTCCGGCATATTTATCGATTACGAATAGGACATAACGGATATCTACGATAATACTGCGTTGATAATCGGGCAGATATTGGATATCCCCTCCTACTCCTTCCCAGTTACGGTCGAAATTGATACCGATTAACTCTCCTTGTCCATTCAATACCGGACTACCGGAGTTCCCTCCCGTTGTATGGGTCGTAGCACAGAAGGCAACCGGCATTTTACCGTTAGGCATCTTATAAGGGCCAAAGTCTCCTGCTTGATATAATTCCTTCAAACGAGCAGAAACCACAAATTCCCAATTCGTAGAATCCTCCTTCTCCATGACGCCGTCTAAAGTGGTTTGATGACCATAATAATCGCAATCACGAGGACTGTAACCTTTCACCTGCCCATAAGTCAGACGAAGCGTAGAGTTCGCGTCCGGAAAACTAGCCAAGTCTCCATACATCGCTAAAAGTCCTTTCACATACGCACGATGGGCGATCGCATATCCGGCATCAAAATCAGCCAAAGCCTTATCTAACGCCTTTTTCTCATCCTTTACGGATTGCGCAAACAGAATCATCGGATCTTCTCTCAAAGTTTTGACAGACGGGTGCTCCTTGAACGCATTAAAGTTCTTCTCGCTACCATAGATCGATTTATCAAACAGATAATCTACGAATTTATCCACATCCCCCTTAAACTTGCTATCGATTACGGAAAAATAAGCCGGCTGCGACTTCGGAGCGACCAAACGCCTATATTCCTTTAACATGACTTTCGCTATCTTCTTATCAACCATCGGCGCATAATCCTTATCAGCAAAACGGTGGAAAGCCCTCTCCAATTGAGTGACCTGTTTTTGCTGCTCGGAACGATCTTTCCCCTCCAAAGCCTCACAAACAGTCTCGATATCGGTCGGAACTTTGGAGAACTCGATGCCACGGCTCAATGCCTCATCCAACATCCAACTACGGAAACGCAAATCCTTACGATCATTAACGATCTGCTCCAATGTCAGAAGCGCTTCCGGATAAGCAGGCTCACACATCTTCTTCGACCAAGCGATCAAACGATCCTGCTCATCGTTTTTCACCTGCTCAAAATTACGTTTGTTGATCGCCCAGTTACTACCGATCGCATTCTTATAAGCGTTCGTAGAACCTGCATACTTACTAGCGTATTGAATCCGAACTTGCGGATCTTTCAACATTTCTTCCAGCATCGCCTCTTGACGGAGATTACGGATATTAATACGTACCGCATTATCTATATCCCGACGTTCAGCTACCTCCCATGAGGTATAGTATTTATTGGTACGGCCGGGGAACCCCATGATCATGGCATAATCGTTCTCCTCCACACCTTTTAAAGAAAGCTTTAGCCAACGTTTCGGACGAAGCGGGACATTGGTTTCCGAATAAGGTGCCGGATTTCCGTTCGCGTCGGCATACACACGGAAAAGAGAGAAGTCTCCGGTATGGCGAGGCCACATCCAGTTATCCGTATCCGCCCCGAACTTACCGATAGAGGAAGGGGGAGCACCGACTAAACGGACATCCGAATAGATCTTCTTGGTAAACATATAGTACTTATTACCTCCATAAAAAGCCTTGATCTCGACTTCCGTACCGGGGTTATCCTGTAAGAACTTCTCACCTACTTTCGCTTTAGCGAGGCCATTCAAGTACTTAGCGGACAAGAATTCCATGCTGTTCGGATCCGTGATCTTTTTCAGTTCCGTCCTCACATAATCCGTCACGTCGTCGATCTTATCGATAAAAGTAACCGTCAATCCCGGATTCGGAAGCTCCTTATCACGAGACATCGCCCAAAAGCCGTCCGTCAGATAATCATGTTCCAAGGTACTATGCCGTTGGATGCTACTATAACCACAATGATGATTCGTCAGCACCAACCCGTCCGGAGAGATCATCTCGCCCGTACAACCACCGCCAAAACGAACCACGGCGTCTTTCAAGGAAGGAGCCTCGGTGCTATACACTTCCTGATCGCTTAATCGCAGACCAAGGGCCTGCATCTCCGCAAACTTTTGTTGCTTCAATAAAGGGATGAAATGCAAAATCTGCGATAAATTTCTGGAAACCAGTCGTAGAATCTGCC
>OGZP01002430.1_pt1 | contig 11837 bp, 10 predicted proteins | sample 1576811 | NCBI WGS metagenome assembly OGZP01 (sample SAMEA3541553, study PRJEB24748) | human gut metagenome | biome: human gut; feature: human-associated habitat; material: faeces | place: China | collected 2012
ATTGTTACTTTTTTCTTGCGCTTTTATGTTATGGTGTGGTACAATAAGGAAAATCCTGCAAAGAGAGTGAACGGAATGAACATCGGAGAGAAAATCAAGTGCATTCGCCAGCACCGCCGCATGACCCAGAAAGAGTTGGGCGAGTTGGTCGATCTCAGCGCAAACCGTATTGCGCAGTACGAAATGGGTTACCGTGTACCAAAAAAGCCCCTGCTAAATCAAATAGCAGAGGCTTTGCGTGTTTCCCCGTTGGCACTTTCCGATGGCGGAAACGGCCCGGCAAACGATATTCTGGAGCAGCTTTTCTGGCTGGACGAGGAGCAGCCCGGCGTTATCAAGCTGGTTCCCACCGAGCGCGGCACAGCGCGGTATAATGCCAACCCAAACCTTGCGCTGCACTATGATGACAACGATAACTGGCCGCCGCGTTCCCCGGTAGCGATGTGGTTCGATGATACGATTCTGGATGACTTCCTAAAAGATTGGGCTGCAGTCCAGAAGAAGTTGTACGCAGGGGAAATCACTAAGGCGGAGTATTTTGAGTGGAAGATTATGTGGCCGTCTACCCTCTGATGCAGCTAACAAATGCAAGATTTACAAGCAATGGGGAAAAGCAAAATGAAGAATCGCGGCAAAAACGGTAGAGAAACAAATTCTTCACGCTCGACAGAGCATATCACTGCAAACATAGATTATGACAAATTATCAAATGCAATAGTTTCTGCACACAGTCGTATAGAAAGTAAAAAGCGTCTTGCAGAAGAAGAGTCTACTAAAACATGGCGAAAAAAACTCGGATGGGTAGACTATTCGCACGAGCGTAATATCTTCAAACGAAAGTTTCTTGAAACTATAAACTGGATTGTAGTGTTTTATCGGATTTTATCAACAAAAAACAAATACACATCGGACATGCACGTAACGAATGTATTTCTGCAATTTCTTCTCCAATTGATTTTTTCTGCACTATCCATTGGTGCTTTTATCATTTCGGCTCCTCTTGGTGCATACTGGATTTTCCATCTTCTCGATAGCTTCCTCGGTAACCTCTTCTTTGTGATTTTTATTAGTGCTTTAATCTTATTAGGCTTTATTGCACGAAAAGTTGCGGCAGAAATCGAAAACATACGCGATATACAACTGGTGATTTCTATTTTGTCTGCGGTTACATCTTTTATTGCCATGATTATTGCCCTTATTGCCTTAGTGCTATAATCGGAGAATGTGCTCAACCTCTTCACTCTAGCAGAATATTTTGCTATAATACAATTAAATATGGTTGCAGTATGCAACCTGAGAAACGGAGAAAGCACCATGCCAACTTTGGAATGGATTGGGAAAGAAAAAGTTATTAATCATCATCAAGATGTGCCTTACCGTGTGTTGGAACGACAATATAGTTACGATGAGCAGGGACAGCACACCGAGGATAACGGCAGTGAAAATATGGTGATCCACGGCGATAACTTGGAGGCGCTGAAATCTCTGCTGCCGCGTTATGAGGGCAAGGTGAAGTGTATCTACATCGATCCGCCGTATAACACCGGCAACGAGGGGTGGGTCTACAATGATAATGTCAACGACCCCAAAATCAAGAAGTGGTTGGGCGAGGTCGTAGGCAAAGAGGGCGAGGATTTGTCCCGCCACGACAAGTGGCTGTGCATGATGTACCCGCGCTTGAAACTGCTGTACAAGCTGTTGGCGGACGAGGGCGTTATCTTTATCAGCATTGATGATGCCGAATATGCCAATCTTAAATTGGTGTGTGATGAAATGTTTGGCAGCAGTTGTTTTGTTTCCAATGTGTCTTGGCAGAGAACCTACTCTACCCGCAACGATTCCAAGGGAATCGTCAACGAGGTGGAGCATATTCTGGTTTACAGCAAAAAGCCGGACTGGATGCCAAATAAACTTCCGCGCACCGATGAAATGAACTCTAAGTACAAAAACATTGATAATGATGTTTCACCTTGGAGAACAAGTGATGCTTTCGCGCCCGGTGCAGCTACGCATCAGGGCATGGTCTATGCTATCCAGCACCCGTTTACAGGCAAGATGCTGTACCCCAGCAATGGTGCCTGCTGGCGTTACCAGCAGGACACCATGATAGAGATAATGAATGGCTGGACGCGCTATGAGTTAAAAGACCTCCACGATGAGAAAGAGCGTGCGCATATCTGCGGCGTTGCCGCAGAGGATGTGCGCCCGGAGGTTAAAGCGATTGTGCTGGCAGACCCGCTTGAAATTGCGGCAGAAAATGCGCAGCGCGTCTTGGAGCGTGGGCAATGGCCCCGTTTCTTCTTTACCAAAAATGGAAAAGGCGGCATAGCGCGTAAAACCTATTTAGAGAATGTAGGCGGTCGGCTGCCTACAAATCTTTGGCCGTTTGCCGAAACCGGTCACACCGATGAAGCCAAGAAAGAAATACTTGCCATCTTTAACGGAAAGGCAACTTTTGACACGCCAAAACCCCACCGCCTCATCGAATTTGTATTGCGTGTTGCCGGTGATGAAAACACCCTCATTCTCGACTCCTTCGCCGGTTCCGGCACCACCGCCCACGCTGTGCTGAACATGAACAAGGCAGACGGTGGCAACCGCAAGTTCATTTTGATTGAAATGATGGACTATGCCGACAGCATCACCGCCGAGCGCGTCAAGCGGGTCATCCAAGGCTATGGCGAGGACAAAAAGGCTGTCCCCGGAACAGGCGGCAGCTTCAGTTACTATGAACTGGGCGAACCTCTCATGATTGGCGATAATCTGAACGAGGCAGTTGGCACCGACAAAATCCGTGAGTATATTTGGTTTACCGAAACAAAAGAAAACTTCCAGAATCCCAACGCAGATAAACCGTATTATCTTGGCTCTACAGCTCAAACAGGATATTATTTCTTTTATGAGCCTAACAGGGCTTGCGTATTGGATTATAAGTTTCTTTCCACTATCACAGTCAAGGCCGATAATTATGTGATTTATGCGGATCGCTGTGCTATCAATACTGACGACCTACAAAAACTCAAGGTCATTTTCAAGAAAATTCCACGAGACATCACAAAACTGTAAGAAAGGCGAACGGATATGGAACTAAAAAATTATCAACGAAAAGTAATTGATGATTTGACCCGTTACCTTGATTTGATGCAAGAAACGAACGACATTGTCAAAGCATATAATATGTTCTGGGCGGATCAGCATATTCCTGTGGGTATAAATGGTATGCAGCCTTACCAGAATTTGATTTCTGGAGTGCCAGACTTGTGCTTAAAAGTACCTACCGGCGGCGGCAAGACTTTTCTTGCCTGTAATGCCATTGCGCCTATTTTTGACGCGATGCCTATGTTGAAAATGAAAGCGGTTGTTTGGCTGGTTCCGTCCGAGGCAATTCTAACGCAGACATTGGCCGCCCTGCGCAATGTGAATCACCCATATCGTCAAGCCATTAACCTACAGTTTCAGCACAATGTGGAGGTTTACACCAAAGACCAACTTTTAAGCGGACAAAATTTCAATATTACTGCCGTGCGTGAACAGCTTTCCATTATGGTACTTTCTTATGACTCGTTCCGTGGGCGCAAAGAGCTGTTGAAAGCCAAACAGGAAAATAGCGCCCTTGCGCCAATGGCAAAGGCTCTTGGTGCGCCGGATATGCCATTGGAAGATACCGATGAAACCGCCTTAATGCAGATTATCAACCAGTTGAATCCGCTCGTCATTGTAGATGAAAGCCACCACGCCCGCAGTAAGCTGAGCAAAAAAATGCTGCAAGACTTCAATCCTTGCTTTATACTGGATCTGACAGCAACTCCCACCAAGGAAAGCAATATCATTTCCTATGTCGATTCTATCCAGCTGAAAAAGGAAAACATGGTCAAATTACCGGTGGTAGTCTATAACCGCCAACGTCAGAGTGATGTGGTTTTTGATGCCATCGATCTGCGCAATAATTTGGAGCAGAAAGCCATTGAAAGCAAGGATGGATATATCCGCCCCATTGTTCTGTTTCAAGCACAGCCGAAAGGAAAAGAAGATAGCACCACCTTTGAAAAGCTGCGCAAACAGCTTGTTGATACCGGTATTCCTGCAGATCAAATTGCCATTAAAACAGCCGATGTAAATGAACTAAAGGGCGTAGACTTGATGAGCGAAAGCTGCCCTATCCGGTACATCATCACGGTCAACGCATTGAAAGAAGGTTGGGATTGTCCCTTTGCTTATATTCTTGCCACGCTAGCCAACCGCACCAGTCAGATTGATGTAGAGCAGATCGTGGGGCGCATTTTGCGTCAGCCACATACGCGTCCCCATAGTGTAAAAGCACTGAATATGTCGTATGTGCTGACTTCTTCTAACGATTTTCAGAGCACTTTGCGCGGTATTGTTGCAGGTCTGAATAGTGCAGGATTCAGCAACCGGGATTGTCGCGTTGTGGAAGAACAGGAAGAATCTAATGCACCAACGCCTGTACAGCAGGACTTTGACACCATTCCAACTCAACCGGCAGATGAAAGTGGTGGATTTGCACCCGCAGATTATCCTGATGCCGTAGAACCCAATAATGAGCAGCCAGAGTTTTTGAACTTTGATCCAGCAGCGGTTGCCGTAGCTTTGCAGCAGAACAAGGGGCGATATTCCTCCGCAACGCAGGATATGTTAGACATGGCAGAACAACAACAAAACGACTTTGCTGCTGCTATGCAGGAAAACGAGGAAAGTGGACTTTCTGATTTGCCACAGGAGGTGCAGGAAAAAGTGACGAGTTTTGCAATTGCAAATGAATACAAAGATGAAATTGCTGACCTGCGCTTACCGCAATTCTTTGTGAAAGTTCCTGAAAGTTTGTTTACGAGCGGTATGACGGAGTTCTTGAGCAAAGAAAATTTGCTGGCAGAGTTTAGCCTTGAGGGGCAGCCGTACAAAATCAACTTTGAAACTACTGATGATGAAATTGCAGAAGTTGACATCGTAACGAGTGGAAGCAATGTTCCCAAAGTGTCTGCAATGGATAGCGCTGCACAGAAATATTTTCGCGAGCAGTTCAGCAAGCGTTCTTCGGAGGAGCGCATCCGTGTCTGCAAAGATCTAATTCACCACCAGTTAAACAAGATGGATTCCATTGATTCGGCTGAATTGAAGCGGTATATTGACCGTGTTGTCAGATGCATGAACCGAGAGACCCTAGATGCTCTGGAGAAGTCGCCCAATGCGTTTGCAAGAAAAATCAAAGAATACATTATTTCGCTGCAATCCGAGTATGCAGAGCAGGTATTCTCTGACTGGTTAGAATGTGGAAACATTGTTGTGGAGAATTGCTACAAATTTCCACCGCGCATTACACTATTGAGTAGCACAGATCGTTACAAAAAGAGTTTGTACACCGCTGAGGCCGATGATATGGATCGCTTAGAGGCTGATATGGTGCTAAAGCTGACAGGGCTGCCCAACATAAAATGGTGGCACCGTAACGATGGGAGAAAAGGATTTTGCCTAAACGGGTTTATCAACCATTACCCGGATTTTATCGTTATGACGAACAGCGGCAAGATTCTGCTGATTGAAACTAAGGGTGATCATCTGGAAAATACCGAAACGAAACAGAAGCTGCATCTTGGTCGCAAGTGGCAAGATGCAGCAGGGAGAGAGTATCGGTATTATATGGTGTTTCAAGATAAGGATCTCAATTTGGAGGGCGCATATAGCTTCGAAAGGTTCATGGAACTGCTACCAAAATTGTAAATATAAAAGGCATTGTGGAGTTTTTACTGCAATGCCTTTTATGCTGTAAAAGAGCCAAAAGCCGGTCATTTTGCTTTCATTGCTAGAAAATTTCGCATTTGGAACCAAAATCATTGACTTTTGGTTCTGTGCGTGATAAAATAAGCTCTAGAAAGGTGGTTAGACCCATGAGTGGTGCTTATGCGGCAAACTTACTTCCCCTTGAGCCTGCCTTAATCGATCAAAGCTACTTTTTGGATGAATTAATTGACGCAACTGCCAAATTAGAGGTGTATAAAGAAAAAATCAAGGACAGCAAGCTAGATAGTGCATGGTTTATGCCAACCTTACAACAGAAGGAAGCTTTGGCCTCATCAATGCTTGAGGGGACACAGGCGACCTTGGATGGTGTTTTTACCAATCAAGTCGCTCCCAATGATAAGGATCGTAATCTAAATGAAGTTCGAAACTACTATCTTGCTACTATCAGCGGTTATCGATATTTACAAGGGAATGAATTTTCTGACGATTTCTTTCTCCATATGCATGAGTTGTTAATGCAAGGCAATGTACGAAAGCCCGCATTAATTGGAAAGTATCGAACAACGCAAAATTACATCGGAAAAAACGATGCTTCTCATGCGATCACGTTCATTCCACCGGCACCAGATGAAGTGCCATCATTGATGAAAAATCTGATCGCTTATATTAACCAGCCTAAAGATAAGTACAGACCACTTATTAGAGCTGCAATTATCCACGCCCAATTTGAAACGATACACCCATTTATAGACGGCAACGGTCGTGTAGGGCGAATGCTAATACCGATGTACTTATATGCACAAAAGCAAATCGAACTTCCGTGTTTTTTCATTAGTGAAGCACTAGAACGTGATAAAATTCGGTATTATACGCTACTCAATGACATTCGATATAAAAACGACTGGAATGAATGGATCCGCTTTTTCTTGGCAACAGTAGCTAAGCAATGCGATAAATATATTAGCACTATCACAGCCATCAATACCCTTTATGAAAAGCATCTCGGAATTGCAAAGGATTTGGCACGTTCCGCCAGCATTGTAGATATAATAAATATTCTTTACCAATATCCGGTAGTTACAGCAAAACAAATTGCGGATCGGACTAATATCCCTTTCACCAGTATCAATCGATATTTAGCCTTATTAACGGAACATCGTATTTTGTATTCCGATAACAAAAAACGTAATCGGACATACTTCTATTACGATTTGCTAGATATTCTTAGGTGAGATGAAAGCCGCAGTACGAATTCCGCATTGGTTCGGACTTCAAAAAACGTTTTCAATGTTTTTTGCGCAGAAGAAACGTGGCATTTCCGTGCTTCACGTGCACACAGAATGAAGCGAGTAAAAGCTGCACTTCCGAAGATTTTGACACACAAAATAAGCAACGAAAAAACTTTTTCTACGCAAATTCATTGACATTTATAATTTCGACAGCTATACTATTTATAAGGAGAAAGGAGATCTAAAATGGATTTAAGTGGCTTTACTCCTTTTGATTTCACAGAAGGTGTTCCGTATTTTTCGATTACCCAGAATGGTCTTACGTTCAACAAGGCGGTTACCTTGAAGATGGGATCTCCGTCCTACGTGCGCCTTCTTATCAACGAAAGCTCTCGTCAAATCATATTACAGGCCTGCCCAGAGAATGCGCCTAAAGCGGTTGCTTTTTATCGGATGAAGAAAAACGGGGTTCTTTCTGTTCGTTGGAACTCTCAAGATTTGATATCAACATTCAAGAGGTTGCTGAATTCCGATCTGTCTCATGGATATCGTGTAGATGGCGAACTTATCGAGGGTGGTCTCATGCTGTTTGATTTGAACAGCGCTAAACCTTTGGTTTAACAGCTAATTTTAGTTGTTAAATATATAAAAAATACCCGCCAGAACGGTGTCACCCAATCTGACAGGTATTGCTTGAAGAGCTGGAATAAAATCTCCAACTAGGATTGTTAGCACTTTCTAGTTTACCCGATTATTCCGACTTTTTCAAGCAAATTCCGGATTTGCCTTAAACTTGCTTTAACCTTGTTTAATACTTTTCCGAGATTTGTGTAAAGGAGGAATTTGCATGGGATTTGTTCAACAAAACGGCGATGCCGATTTTGTGTATACTGCTTACATCACTTTGCGTAATGGTCGTAGGCTTTATGCGCGGGAGTGCGGTAAAAAGGCGTTTATAATTCCTGTTGGCCGTAGTGATTTAAAGCGTAAATAAGAATCACTTACTTATTAGGAGCGTTGGGTGGAGATTCGCTTCTTTCTATTTTAGAAAGGACAATCATTATGAATTCAAAAAAGTCATCTTCTTCCATGGCCTCTCTTGCATCCGCATCCCTACGGAACAAGAATACTTCCAAAATTCAAAAACAGCTCGCCGCGAGCGTTCTTTCCCAAGTGAATACTTCTCATCAAACGGGCAAAGCAATGGAGACGATTGCTTCATCGGTTCTCAATAGTGAAAAGTATTCGAATGCAACAAAAAGCTTCGCAGGTAGTGTTTTAGCTCAGTCAGATAAGCAGCGTTAATGCCAGTCAAAGACACAAATCGCAGTGCGGTTTGTGTCTTTTTGCTTTTTATCAAATAGGAATGCACGTTTCATTTGGTTGCTCTTTCTCGCTTCTTTTCCGCTCCGCTCATGTGCTAAGCTTGCTCTTCTCCATACAAATTTGGTTTAGCTCACATGTTTGTTTAATAATCTGGATCCACTGATGATCCCCAGCCATACGTCCATTTGTTTTTTCGATAATCAGCAGTGGGTCAAAGAAAGGAACATCCATTTCCCGAAGAATGTCTTTCAGACCGGCTCGGCTGGCAGGCAGGCATCTTTCTTTTAAGAACTCCTCGAAATCTGCCCAAGACGGATTTTCTACAACGCCAAAGGCTCGTAGCGGAATGCGGTCAGTATGGGCTTTGCTGTATTTTCAAAAAGTGCCAAATCAAATTTTAGAGTTCAAATACTCCACGAGTTCCCAAACTGTTGTCAGAGGGTTGCTTTGCCGCGAAATCGGCTCGATGCCTTGGCTCCGAATCTGTTCGGTACGAACTTTCGCTCTCTGAATTGCAGTTGCCTGCAAAGGCTTCAAAACGTCAAAGCAATCCCTGTTCTTCTCATAATCGGGGATTCTGTTTGGCTGTTTCAGCAAGCGAATCAATGCCTGACAATCTTCGACCTCTGTCTGCTGATTTACAAAGTGTAACAAGAACCATAGTTCGAAGGATGGATTGGAGTAGGCTAGATGATAGCCCTCCTTTTGAGCGGACTGTTTGGCGCGCAGAAGAACCTCGTTGGAATTATCGTCACGGTCAAATACGCACCAGATGGAATCGCCATCTTCCGGGTAATACGGATTATTGCCCATCGTTGCCTTGGCCTTCTGCACAAGCCTGTCAGCGGACTTATACTGCGAAGAAATCGGGATAATGTCAATATTGCATCCTCGGCTGCGGAAACGCTTGAAATAGCGAATCTCGGTTTCACTGCCCTCGCAGATGAGATACACCACCGGATTGCGCTTTCTGGTATGAGCAGACTTGCGGCTGATCTCTTTTATTCTGCCCATGCTGCATTCCCTCCAATGAACGGAATCGCGCCGTAGCGGCCTTGCAGATACCCTTTGGAGATGTTCTCACCTTTCCGGGGAGAAAACTCAGTCAGAGCGTAAATATCGGTCTGCATGGTCTTTTCATCTTTCTCTGCAAACCAGATCTGATCACGCCGAAGCAAAGTCAAGTCGAGAAGCCCGGTGTCGTGGGTCGTGAAGATGAGTTGTGTATGGTTCGTATTGATGGCGGCATCCTGCATCATTTCGATCAAGTGCCGGGTCAGGAGTGGGTGCATACTGGATTCAATCTCGTCTACCACCAGAATAGCCCCAGATTCCAGAGCAGCGAGCCACATACCGATGCGAGAAAAAAATCGCTGTGTTCCAACGGATTCCTGCCCCAGCGGAAGCCAGAAGCCCTTGGATGTGCCATCTTCAGTGTCGAGAGTGTGTAGGGCAGAAATGATAGGTTCTTCCTTGGAACCAGTGATGCGGATGTCTTTGATGCCTAGATCGGCATACAGCATTTCATGCAGGATACGGCTCTTTTCGGAGCCGCCCAGCCGGATGGCAGACAGAGCGGCATCCAGTCGCATTTCTGTTCCCATGAAACCTGTCAGCTTTTCAAAGAACCACAGATACGCTTTTTCGGTTTGCGGACAGTTCCACTCGTTCGAGCTGGACAGATACAGACGATTTTCGGCAGTTCGTCCAGCAAGCGTGAACTGCTCTTGAATGTTCTCGCGGAACTGATAGTCATTGTTTTCTCTGGAAAAAATCAGTGCTTCCCGGCCATTAGGCCAGTGATAGAGATATTCGGTCAAAATTCTGGACTTGTCAAACGAGAACCCATAGGCATACTTGATGCCGCCATAGAAATAGATAGCTTCAAAGCTGGTCGGCTGTGTAGGTTGGTCTGTGAAAGCAAACGGTTCCTGCGGAAGCGGTTCGCCCTTCAGCAGCTTGGCATATCGGCCACAGACCATTTCCCGCATGAGCAGGAGAGCATGGAGGACATTGCTCTTTCCCGCTGCATTTGCGCCGTACAGTGCCAGCACTGGAACAAGCTGTTTCTTCTCGTCCGGTGAAATCAGGCAGTCGACCAGACTTTTATCTGTGGATGCTTTTAAGCTGATGATGGCTGTATCCTTGATGGAACGGTGGTTGGTGACTGAAAATTGAAGCAGCATCGCAATTCCTCCCAGATGATTTCTCGAATCCAGTGTACTCTATTCTGGGCAGAAAGTCAAATTTTAATTTCGACATTTGCAGATATTTTTCAAAATTCAAGAATAAAATTTAAGATGTTGGCTTTTTATACCGTTCTAATACTATTAGAGCTTATTCTGCATACGCAATCTTCCTCACCACCACTTCCTCCGCCTGCACTTTCCACCCATTTCAATTTAAGAACATTCTTGAATCTTAGATATCCAATTTTCCAGTCAGTGACTGGAAAATTGAAACGGGAACCGTATCAGACCGATGGAAGCAGCCTTAAAGTGTTAGCGTTCACATGAGGTCGAATAGTCATCTTATCTGGCTTTGCGTAAGTTGCTAATTTCTCTGATTGCGGTGTAGTGTTTTCCACATTTTCGGCTGATCTCGTTGAAAAAATCGGACGTCACAAATTCCAGCAGCCATACTTTGGGAATCATATACTTAGGTGTTTGTAGGATGGTTTTCAGCAAGCCCTTGCTGCACCATTTCAGAATTGTGTGGCGTTGGTAGCCTGTCACCTCGCAGACTTGCGCAACGGTCAGTACATCCGGGTAATTGGCTAACTGCTGCTCGTACCATTCCTTGGCCAGCAGCCGTTCCTCGCCTTTGTAGTTCAGCTTGCGCTCCAACGATGCGGCAGGTTTCTTGTGTTTGGGGTAGTTGTAATACCACCCGCTGGGCGGAGTGTAGCGCATCGGGTCGGACTCTCGGCGGTAGAGATACTCGGCAACATCTCTCTTGGCGATTTTATAGCAGCGGGTTTTCTTTCCGTTGTTTTTGCAGGGAACAAGCCCGCTTTGCAGGAGATAAAGCGAAGTGCGCGTTCCGATATGGCAAACGATGCGGAAATCGTTGCGGCTCATCGGGTCCGGATAGGGTGTTAGGAGTTCTTCAATCTTTTTTGCCAAAGGGTCTTTGCTTACTGTTTCTTTCTTCATTTCGGGTTCTCCTTGTTTGTAAAGTGGAACCCGAAAAATCACCACTTCATTTTTTTCCTGCATTTTTTCTTATTCGTGTCCGCAAACCTGCACCATTATCCGGCTTTTTGGGCAGGGGTTATCTTGCATCTTATCTTGCATTTCTCCCAAAAAGTCGCCATTTTTGCCCCAAAACGGGTGATTCTGCTTCTTTTCGTACCTACATTGTTTTTTGCTGGTTTATCAGTGCTTTTTCCACAAACATCGCCCAAAATCAGCGGACAAACCAGCCTGTATCAGCCTTGGTTATCACCATATTACATTTTCAAAGATTAACTCGAAATGCGATAGGGCGTTTGTAGCGCCGCCAGAGTTCAAATCTCTGATGCTC
>OGZP01002434.1_pt1 | contig 11818 bp, 10 predicted proteins | sample 1576811 | NCBI WGS metagenome assembly OGZP01 (sample SAMEA3541553, study PRJEB24748) | human gut metagenome | biome: human gut; feature: human-associated habitat; material: faeces | place: China | collected 2012
CTTCACAGCGTAAAAAATATAAATTATGCAAAATAACAGGTATCAGAATTCTTATATTAAAGGCTTAAAAAGAAATGTTATCAATAACACTATAGCAGGAATCGTTATAGCAGGAATAATATTCATTATACAACTGATAGGAGGCTGCGAACAACCGGAAATAACTCATCAAAAAACTCTCATTGACAGCCTGCAAATAAATACGAATGATGAGATTAATGACTGGGACACAGACACCACCATCTACCATACAACCACTAAACCAACTAAATAAAACATTTTTCTTGCTAAATAATCAACCTATAAGTTTATTATCTCGTTACTTTTGCGTATCTTTGTCTTACTATAAAACAAGGAGATATGACATTTGACGACATTACTGGAGACAGAAAATTATGGGCTGTACACTTTGAAGGCGAGGATGATAACGAATTTTATAAGGTGTTCAACAACTGGGCCGACGTGGTTTGGCTACGCACTTTCTTCAAGGAGAACATTGACGACTTGAACGCCTATTTTAAAATAACGGATATAAAAGAAGCTATCAGCGATACTATTGAAGATAGTGAACGCCTTCGATACATCATAATGGACATCTCCCCGGAAACCGATTTAAGCAAGATATTCCGTCCGCTGGACAACAACCAGGCTTCGGATGTGATGCTGCAAAAAGAAAAGGCCCGGTTAAAACGTAAATACGGTCACTCGTCATGGCTCCGGCTATACGCTATCAAATTGATTCAAGGCAACTACATCATCACCGGAGGCGCCATCAAGCTGACGGCTATGCTGGTCACGAGTGTTTTGCAGCCGGTTTTCGCCGGGGATTATGTAGCTGGAACAAAGGGTAATCTGACGTTGACGGTTCAGCAGGCGGATGAGGAAGGAAATCAGACTCCGCTGCCAGGTGTAGGGCTGACGATCTACAGGGTTGGCAGTGTGAATTTTGATGGCAATGTGCATTTCGTGCTGGATGAGGCACTGGCTGCCGCTGCAATCGATTTTGATTCCATCACGACGGCTGACGGCTGGTATGAAGCAGCAGGGCAGCTGGCAGATATGATCAGCAGCGGAAGCGTGGATGTGTGGGGTCTGTCCAGAACCTCTGATGCAGAGGGTAATATTACTGTTACCGATCTGGCTGAGGGCATGTATCTGGTGGTGCAGACAGAGGCGAACAGCAGTGTTATGGTTTCACCGATGCTGATCTCCGTTCCTTTTGCAGATCAGGAGCAGGGCTGGATGTATGATGTGCAGGCATATCCGAAGACTTCAACGAAACAGCATACACAGATCCAGGTTACGAAGAGAATCTATAATGTTGATGAGAATGACAATGTGATTCCTCTGGAAACGAAAGAGGATGTAACTTATAAGGTTGGCGTTTTTTCGGATCAGGAAGGTACGATCCCGTTCCGTGATGATTATTTAAAGGATATCCATATCCAGAATGCTTCCAGTGGTACAGCTACATGGACGGATGTTCCGGATGGCACCTATTATGTATTTGAGCTGGATGAGGATGGAAATCTTCTTCAGCAGAATACGAAGATCAAGGTGGATGAGGAGAACCTTTACTACTACAATGTAACGAAGCTGAATGGCGAGAGTGAAGAGAAGTCCAATCAGGTTGTGATCGGTGGAGATAGTGGTGCTGCTGAGGCAGTGGCTTATGTAAATAACTATTATACAAAGATTTCCGATATATTCAGCCGTAACGGATATATCAATATTAAGAAGAATGTGATGATCGATGGTGTTGCTTCTACTGTGGATGATACGTTCTATGCAGGTGTGTTCTCCACTGAGAGTAACGGTGAGCTGACGCTTGAGAAGGTAGTGACTCTGAAACAGAATGATAGTGTTGAGGTAATGTTGGATCTTCCAAAGGATCAGGAGATCAACAGTGTTACTTATACTGTTCTGGAGACGGATAAGGATGGAAATCCGGTTGATGATGATACCTTTAAGTATACAGTTACCGGTCAGGGTGAGGTTACACTGAATAATGATAACCGATATACTGTAACAAAAGAGATCACCAACAGTCTTTCTTCCGAGCCGACACCGATTCCGACTGTTACACCTGGTGGAAATCATGGTGGAAATGATCGGATCACTCCGATCCCGAATAATGGTACAGCGGGCGGAACTGCTCCGAACGATACCAGCGGTACAGCAAGACGTTCTGTAAAGACCGGCGATGATACACCGATCGGTGTATGGGTTGGAATCCTTGCAGCAGCGATTATTGTTGGCGGTGGTGCAGCTTATGGAGTTAGGAGAAAGAAGAAAAAATAAATAACGGATCATTCTGAAGGATGATCGATGGAAGAACCGGGCGATGTGGAGGCCCGGTTCTTTTTTTGAATATTTACGTATTGGGGATGAAAAAGTAACGGGTGATATTTTTTATCAAAAATTGCTCTTGACATTTTGGTATGATAAGTATATTGTATGTGTTGCAGTAAATTTCATAAAAGATAGCCTTTTATTCAGAGTGGTGGAGATACAAAGGATCTGTGAAGCCACGGCAACCCCGGAGAATCCAGGAAGGTGCCAACCTGAGCGAGCAATCGAACAATAAGAGGATTGTTTACAGAACTTAAACAGTCCGGATTGTACGGGCTGTTTTTTATGTATATAACCGTTGTTTTATTACAAAAGGAGAAGATCATGGAGAAAATTTTATTTACGTCTGAATCTGTAACTGAGGGTCATCCTGACAAGGTCTGCGACTCTATTTCCGATGCGATCCTTGATGCTATGATGGCACAGGATCCGATGAGCCGTGTTGCATGCGAGACTGCTACTACAACAGGTCTTGTACTTGTTATGGGCGAGATCACAACCAAGGCTAATGTTGATATCCAGAAGATCGTTCGCGATACTATCCGTGAGATCGGATATGACAATGCGGATTATGGTTTTGACGCAGATACCTGTGCGGTTATCACATCACTTGACAAGCAGTCCACAGATATCGCTATGGGTGTTGACAAGGCTCTTGAGCAGAAAGAGGACGATATGAATGAGGACGAACTGGATTCCATCGGTGCCGGTGACCAGGGTCTTCAGTTTGGTTATGCTTCCAATGAGACTGAGGAGTATATGCCATATGCCATCAACATGGCTCACAAGCTTGCTCAGCAGCTGACAAAGGTTCGTAAGGACGGCACTCTGAAATATTTAAGACCGGATGGAAAGACTCAGGTTACTGTTGAGTATGATGAGGCCGGCAAGCCGAAGAGAATCGATGCTGTCGTATGCTCTACACAGCATGATCCGGATGTTACTCAGGAGCAGATCCATGAGGACATTAAGAAGTATGTTTTTGATGCGATCATTCCGGCTGATATGGTTGATGCTGATACTAAGTATTTCATCAATCCGACAGGTCGTTTTGTTATCGGCGGACCTCACGGTGACAGTGGTCTGACAGGTCGTAAGATCATCGTTGATACCTACGGCGGAACAGGACGTCACGGCGGCGGTGCTTTCTCAGGTAAGGACTGCACAAAGGTTGACCGTTCTGCTGCTTATGCTGCACGTTATGTTGCAAAGAATATTGTTGCAGCTGGTCTTGCTGACAAGTGTGAAATTCAGCTTTCCTATGCGATCGGTGTTGCTCATCCGACTTCTGTCAGTGTGAATACCTTCGGAACAGGTAAGCTTTCTGAGACCAGACTTGTTGAGATCGTTCGTGAGAATTTTGATCTTCGTCCGGCTGGTATCATCAAGATGCTTGACCTTCGTCGTCCGATCTACAAACAGACTGCTGCTTATGGTCATTTTGGCCGTACAGATGTTGATCTTCCATGGGAGCATCTGGACAAGGTTGAGACTTTGAAGAAGTATCTGTAAGAGAGTCAAAAAAAATATTTATATATCCTTTTGGCAGGAATATTGATTTTAAGAACTGCATATGATATAATGCCATTAGGCAAAAGAGATAGTAATAGTTCCAAAAGAACAAAGAGTGAAGCCCCCGGTAGTGCCAGTACCGGGGGCTTCTTGCATGGTGAGATGGGCTTTTTTATAGAAAATTTAGAGATAGGGAATATAGTTTATGTTATAATACGTGTATGTGAATGTGTGAATTTATAAAGGACGGAGATACAGATGAAGTTAAAGACGCGTATTATTGTGGGCTTCGTTGCGATCATCCTGCTGCCGCTGCTTCTTTTTTCCGCAAGTCTGTACGGGTTCAGCCAGACGCAGGCGAGGCATGTGCAGGAGAGCAGCAGCCAGGCTTCGGACTCCAGCCAGATGGTCTATGATATTTCTCTGGCGCAGTCTTCCAGTAACCAGGTGAAGCTGATGGCCAAGGATATGATCCTGACCGCAACGATCATCCTTGTTTTTACTGCTTTGTCAGTAGGGCTGTGGATCTACAGGAGTATTGCGGTTCCGCTGGTGAAGCTTAAGAAGGCTACCAAGAACATCAAGGAGGGGAATCTGGATTTTGTGCTGGAGGTTGAGGGGAATGATGAATTTTCCCAGCTTTGCCAGGATTTTGAGGAGATGCGTAAGCGTCTGAAGGAGTCCACGGAAGAGAAGATCCTGATGGATAAGGAGAATAAGGAGCTGATCAGCAATATTTCCCATGACCTGAAGACGCCGATCACTGCGGTGAAGGGTTATGTGGAGGGAATCATGGATGGTGTGGCGGATACGCCGGAGAAGATGGACCGGTATGTGCGTACCATTTATAATAAGACCAATGAGATGGATCATCTGATCAATGAGCTGACCTTTTATTCCAAGATCGATACCAACCGTATTCCGTATACGTTCAGCAAGCTGAATGTGGAGGATTATTTTTCGGATTGTGCGGAGGAGCTTGGGCTTGAGATGGAGACCAGGGGGATCGAGCTTGTGTATGCCAATTATGTGGAGAAGGGTGTGCAGGTTATTGCGGATGGTGAGCAGATCCGCCGTGTGATCCATAATATTGTGAGTAATGCCATTAAGTATATGGAGAAGCCCAGGGGAATTATCCAGCTCCGGGTGAAGGATGTGGGTGATTTTATCCAGGTGGAGATCGAGGATAACGGCAAGGGTATTGCCGCCAAGGATCTGCCGTATATTTTTGACCGTTTTTACCGTACCGATGTTTCCAGGAATTCTTCCAAGGGAGGAAGCGGTATCGGACTTTCCATCGTAAAGAAGATCATGGAGGATCATGGTGGAAAGGTCTGGGCCACAAGCCGGCTGGGAATCGGAACGATCATGTATTTTGTTCTCAGAAAATATCAGGAGGTACCGATGAATGAGTAGGATTTTGATCATAGAGGATGAGGAAGCAATCGCGGATCTGGAGAAGGATTACCTGGAGCTTTCGGGTTTTGAGGTGGAGATTGAGAACCGTGGTGATACGGGGCTTGTACGTGCCATGAAGGAGGAGTTTGATCTGATCATCCTGGATCTGATGCTTCCGGAGGTGGATGGCTTCGATATCTGCCGGCAGGTCCGTGAGGAGAAGAATACGCCGATCATTATGGTTTCTGCCAAGAAGGATGATATCGATAAGATCCGCGGACTGGGTCTTGGTGCGGATGATTATATGACCAAGCCGTTCAGCCCAAGTGAGCTGGTTGCACGTGTGAAGGCGCATATGGAGCGTTATAACCGGCTGGTTGGTTCCAATGTGCATAAGAATGATGTGATCGAGATCCGTGGTATTAAGATCGATAAGACGGCCAGGCGTGTGTGGGTCAATGGTGAGGAGACTACGTTTACTACCAAGGAGTTTGATCTTTTGACTTTTCTGGCTGAGAATCCGAACAGGGTTTTTACCAAGGAGGAGCTTTTCCGGGAGATCTGGGATATGGAGTCTGTGGGTGATATCGCTACGGTTACGGTGCATATCAAGAAGATCCGTGAGAAGATCGAGTTTAATACGGCCAAGCCGCAGTATATTGAGACGATCTGGGGTGTGGGGTACCGGTTTAAGGTGTGAGCCTTCGGGAAAGGCTTCGGATGGGGCTGCTGCAGGTGTATGAGTGCAGATCGGAATGATGGTGTATGATCTGCCGGGTGCTTTTGAGAGGAGTGGAGATATGCCGCTGTTGAGGGAAAGAATTTATACGATAGAGGATATTTATGCTTTGCCGGAGGGTGAAAGAGCGGAACTGATCGATGGACATATTTATTATATGGCGCCGCCGAATACGATGCATCAGAGGATTTCAAGTATCTTGTCCAGAAAGATAGGTAACTATATAGATTCTAACAAGGGGAAATGTGAGGTGTTTGCCGCACCGTTTGCGGTGTATCTGGATGAGAAGACGAATACTTATGTGGAACCGGATGTTTCTGTTATCTGTGATCCGGATAAGTTGGATGACAGGGGATGTAAGGGGGCTCCGGACTGGATCATCGAGATCGTTTCTCCGGCGAGCAGGCGTATGGATTATTATACCAAGCTGTTTAAATACAGGACTGCCGGTGTGAGAGAGTACTGGATCGTGGATCCTGTGAAGAAGCTGGTAATGGTGTATGATTTTGAAAATGAGGATACGGAGCAGTATACATTTCAGGATTCGATCAAGGTGGGAATCTATGAGAATCTGAGGATCGATTTTGCTGAGATGTGATAAAAATGGAGGGGAATATCGTATGGTGATAGCCCCTCCTTGTTTTTAGGATGAAAAGGACGAACTATGGAAGACAGATTATACAAGAAACTGGAAGCGTATGGTAAGAGTGATTTTTATCCGTTTCATATGCCGGGGCATAAGAGGAATCCGCTGGCTGTGGAGGGGGATTTTCCGGTGGAGAGGGATATTACGGAGATTGACGGGTTTGATAACCTGTATCATGCTGAGGATATTTTGAAAAGGGCCCAGGAGGATGTCGCACGACTTTATGGTGTGCCGGAGAGTTTTTACAGTATTAATGGAAGCTCCGGGGCGATTCTGGCGGCGGTGTCTGCGGCTGTGGATAAGGGTGGACAGATTCTGGTGGCAAGGAACTGTCATAAGGCGGTTTACCATGCGATTTATCTGCGGGATCTGAGTGCTACGTATATTTATCCACATGAAGATCCGAAATTGGGGATAAACGGAGGGATTTCACCCGGCCGTGTGGAAATGTATCTGGCGGAAAATCCGGATATCCAGGCGGTGCTGATCACTTCGCCGACTTATGACGGGATCGTGTCGGATGTGGCGAGGATCGCGGAGATCGCACATCACTATGGTGTGCCGTTGATCGTTGATGAGGCTCACGGGGCGCATTTTCGGTTTTCGGATTATTTTCCGGTGTCTGCGGCGCAGCTTGGTGCGGATGTGGTGATCAACAGTGTGCATAAGACGCTGCCCTGTCTGACTCAGACGGGGGTGATCCACCTGTGCAGTGATCGTGTGAGCCGGGAAAAACTGAAGCGTTTCCTGGGAATCTATCAGAGCAGCAGTCCTTCTTATATTCTTATGAGCAGCATTGATGCGTGCATGGATAAGCTGGAGCGTGAGGGGGATGAGATGTTCCGTGTGTTTACGGAGAATCTGGAAAAAGCACGCAGGCGTCTTTCCGAGTGTAAGTATATCCGGCTGGTAACGCCGCAGGCCTGTGAGTGCCAGAGAGTTTTTGATTTTGACAGATCCAAGATATTGCTTTCTACTGTGAACAGTTCGCTGAACGGCCGGGAGCTGCATCAGATCCTCCGGAGGGAGTTTCATCTGGAAATGGAGATGGAGGCGGAGAATTATGTGCTGGCGCTGGCGGCTGTGAGTGATACGGCGGAGGGCTTTGAGAGGCTTTGTGATGCTATTGAAGAGATCGACCGCCGTGAATCGTTAAAATACAGAGAAGAGGCTGTGGAGAAGGAGCCTTTGAAAAACGGAAAAATGAAGCAGATCATGCGGATCTCCCAGGCTATGGATGCGGAGAGTGAGCGGTGTCCGTTGGATGAGTGTATCGGACGTACGTCCGGGGAGTTTGCGTATCTTTATCCGCCGGGGATCCCGCTGATCGTTCCGGGGGAACAGATTTCTGGACATTTCGTAAAAAATGTGAGAAGATACCTGGAACAGGGCTTTGAGGTCCAGGGCCTGAGCGACCAGACCAGTGAGACGGTGTGTGTTGTGAGAAATGAGATGTGAGGTGCGTGGCAGCAGACTGCTCTGTGTATTACGGAGCAGAGTGTGTATAGTAACGCATATGCAGCAGAGGAGACATATGGGAAAGATTTTTTACATTATGGGAAAAAGCTCTTCCGGTAAGGACAGTATTTACAGACAGCTGGAGGGGGATCAGGAGCTGGGGCTTAAGCGGCTTGTGATCTATACCACCCGTCCAATCCGGGATGGAGAGGTGAATGGAAGAGAATATTTTTTTGCAGATGAGAATAAACTGAAGGAGTTCCGAAGAAACGGGAAGCTGATCGAGGCGCGTACTTATCAGACGGTTTACGGGCCGTGGACATATTTTACTGCGGATGACGGGCAGGTGTCTGTGGGAAATGACAGCTATCTGGGGATCGGTACACTGGAGTCTTTTGTGAGGCTCCGGGAGTATTACGGCAATGAAGTGATGTGGCCGGTTTATATAGAGGTGGAAGATGGAGAGCGTCTGGAGCGTGCGCTTGCCAGGGAGAAGACCCAGGAGGTGCCGAAGTACGAGGAGATGTGCAGGCGTTTTCTGGCAGACCAGAATGATTTTTCCGAGGAAAATATTCTTAAAGCAGGTATATGGAAGCGTTTTGAGAATCATAATCTGGATGAATGTGTGAAGGAGATCGTAAATTATATAAAATCTGTACAATAAGGAAAAATAGTTTTTTTTATACAGAAGATTATGTTATAATTAGTTGAAAGATGTCCGCCGGGTATAACGGAGGGCACAAAAGGCAGAAAGAGGTGATTCTTATGGCAGGATTTCATGACATCATCGGCCATGACGATATAATCAGGCATTTGAAGAATGCGATAGAGACAGGGAAGGTATCCCACTCTTATATTTTTACAGGGGAACCGGGATCCGGCAAGAAGCTTCTTGCGGGGACTTTTGCGGCAGCACTGCAGTGTGAATCGGGAGAGTCTGAACCGTGTATGACTTGTGATTCCTGTAAGAAGGTGATCGGCAAGAATCATCCGGATATCATTACAGTAACTCATGAGAAGCCTGGAAGCATCAGCATTGACGAGGTGCGTGACCAGGTTGTGCGTGATGTGGATATCAAGCCGTACTGCAGTCCGTATAAGATATACATCATTCCGGATGCGGAGATGATGACGGTGCAGGCGCAGAATGCCATTTTGAAAACTATCGAGGAACCGCCGGAATATGCGGTGATCATGCTGCTGACAAGCAATATCGACAGTCTTCTTCCTACAATCCGTTCCAGATGTGTGCGTCTGGATCTGAAGGTGGTGGATGACAGTCTTGTGAAGGAATATCTGATGGAGCATCTTCAGGTGCCGGATTATCAGGCTGAGATCGATGCGTCTTATGCGCAGGGCAGTATCGGCAAGGCGAAGGAGGCTGCTACTTCTCAGGAGTTTGCGGATATGACTGCCAATGCCCTGAAGATTTTGAAATATGCCAATTCCATGGAGGTTTATGAGCTGACAGAGGCGATCAAGACTTTGACTGCTGATAAGAATAATATCAATGATTATCTGGATATTTTCCAGTTCTGGTTCCGCGATGTTCTGATGTTTAAGGCAACAAGGGAAATTGACAACCTGGTTTTTAAACAGGAGATTAATTTTATCAGAGAGCAGGCCAGCGAGCGTTCTTATGAGAATATCGAAAAAATCCTTGAGGCACTGGAGAAGACGAAGGTGCGTCTCCGTGCCAATGTTAATCTCGAACTTGCCCTGGAGCTCCTGTTCCTGACAATTAGGGAGAAATAGAATGGAAAAGGTAGTTGGAGTCAGATTTCGTAACGTTGGTAAGATTTATTATTTTAATCCTAAGAATTACAAGGTGAAGGTCGGCGATCATGTGATCGTGGAGACTGCCCGTGGTGTGGAGTATGGCCGTGTTGTCCTGGAGCCGCGCAGCGTGAAGGAGGACGAGGTGGTTCATCCGCTGAAGGAGGTTCTCCGTGTTGCAACGAAGGAGGACGAGGACCATGAGGCTGAGAACCGCCGGAAGGAGAAAGAGGCTTTTAAGATCTGCAAGAAGAAGATCCGTGAGCATGGGCTTGAGATGAAGCTGATCGATGCGGAGTATACCTTTGATAATAACAAGGTACTGTTTTATTTTACAGCGGATGGCCGTATTGATTTCCGGCAGCTGGTTAAGGATCTGGCGTCTGTGTTTAAGACCAGGATCGAGCTTCGTCAGATCGGTGTCCGTGATGAGACGAAGATCCTTGGCGGTATTGGTATCTGTGGAAGGACGCTTTGCTGTCATACGTATCTTTCGGAGTTTGCGCCGGTTTCCATCAAGATGGCGAAGGAGCAGAATCTTTCTCTGAACCAGACGAAGATTTCAGGTGTTTGTGGTCGTCTGATGTGCTGTCTGAAGAATGAGCAGGAGACTTATGAGGAGCTGAACCGGAATCTTCCGGGTATCGGTGATATTGTGACGACGCCGCAGGGTGTTTCGGGTACGGTCCAGAGTGTGAATGTTCTCCGGCAGATGGTTAAGATCGTGGTTGAGGTGAATGACGAGAAGGAGATCCAGGAGTTTCCGGTCCGTGATCTGAGGTTCCGCCCTAAGAGAAAAAAGGGTAAGGGTGGTGCCGGTTCTGCTGACCACGAGGAGAAAGAGGTTAAAAAGGGAGATTCGAAGCCGAATGAGAAGTGATCTGGTTTATTGCGGTGAGCGTGTGGATGATCTTCAGAATGGGTTGTTTGTGATCCAGGATCCGAAGAAGTTTTGCTTTGGGATGGATGCGGTTCTGTTGTCTGGCTTTGCCCGGGTGAAGAGGGGTGAGGTTGCTCTGGATATGGGGACCGGTACGGGGATCATTCCGATCTTGCTTTCTGATCGTACGGATGGGGAGCATTTCACGGGGCTGGAGATCCAGCATGAGTGTGCGGAGATGGCTGACCGTAGTGTGAGGTATAATGGTCTTGAGGACAGGGTTCGGATCGTTGAGGGTGATATCAGGGAGGCTGCCGGGATTTTTGGGGCGGCTTCTTTTGATGTGGTGACGTGTAATCCGCCGTATATGATCGGGCAGCATGGGTTGACGAATCCGCATCTTCCGAAGGCGATCGCGAGGCATGAGATTTTGTGTTCGTTTGATGATGTGGCTTGTCAGGCTGCCCGGGTCCTGAAGGACAGGGGGCGTTTTTTTCTGGTGCACAGGCCGTTTCGGCTTGTGGAGCTGATGGCGACTTTGACGAAGTATAAGCTGGAGCCTAAGAGGATGCAGCTGGTGTATCCTTTTATTGATAAGGAGCCGAATATGGTGTTGATCGAGGCTTGTAAGGGCGGGAATTCCAGGATTCGGGTTGAGCGGCCGCTGGTGGTTTATGAGCGGCCTGGGGTTTATACGGAGGATGTTTTGGAGTTGTATCGGATGGTGTGAATGTTGTGATGTTGTGGCTTAGGGTGGCTGCCTGGTTGGTTGTTTGGTTGGTTGTGAGAGATTGGGTGGCTGCTCGGGAGGTTTTGGGCCATCGGCGCTGCGCTGGATGGCTGGGAGGTAGTGGTGGCTGTGGTACTTCGGTTGGTGAAGGGACGGCGAGGGGAGGCAGGCTGCTGGTGGTGACACGCTGCGCCCCCTGCTCGGCTGCGGCGCCGGTTTGCTGCCATTCGCGCAAACTCGCTTCGCTCAAACAGTGCGCTCGGTGGCAGCAGCTATCCTCACCTCGCTGACGGGGGCTCCGCTAACGTCACCACCAGCAGCCTGCCT
>OGZP01002450.1_pt1 | contig 11725 bp, 7 predicted proteins | sample 1576811 | NCBI WGS metagenome assembly OGZP01 (sample SAMEA3541553, study PRJEB24748) | human gut metagenome | biome: human gut; feature: human-associated habitat; material: faeces | place: China | collected 2012
TCATTGCGCAGGTGGCATCCAACCAGTACGGCGGCCAGAGCATCAGCCTGACCCATCTGGCTCCCTTTGTGGATGTCTCCCGCAAGAAGATCGCCGCTGAGGTCGAGGCGGAGATGGAAGGGCTGGACGTTACCCCGGAGCGCAAAAAGGAGATCGTGGAGCGCCGCCTGCGCAACGAGATCAACCGCGGTGTCCAGACCATCCAGTATCAGGTCGTGACCCTGATGACCACCAACGGTCAGGCCCCCTTCATCACCGTGTTCATGTATCTGGGAGAAGCCCGCAACGCACAGGAAAAGGCCGACCTTGCCATCATCATCGAGGAGACCATCCGTCAGCGCTATCAGGGCGTGAAGAACGAGGCCGGTGTCTGGATCACCCCTGCCTTCCCCAAGCTGATCTATGTGCTGGAAGAGGACAACATCCGCCCCGGCACTCCTTATTATTACCTGACCGAATTGGCTGCCAAGTGCACTGCCAAGCGGATGGTGCCCGACTACATCTCTGAGAAGAAGATGCTCGAGCTCAAGGTGGACAAAAACGGCGAGGGCCACTGCTACACCTGCATGGGCTGCCGCAGCTTCCTGACCCCTTATGTGGACCCCGAGACCGGCAAGCCCAAATACTACGGCCGCTTCAATCAGGGTGTTGTCACCATCAATCTGGTGGATGTAGCCCTTTCCTCCGGCGGCAACTTCGAGAAGTTCTGGAAGATCTTTGACGAGCGCCTGGCTCTCTGCCACAAGGCACTGCAGGCCCGCCATCAGCGCCTGATGGGCACCCCCAGCGATGCCGCCCCCATTCTGTGGCAGTACGGCGCACTGGCCCGCCTGAAGAAGGGCGAGAAGATCGACAAGCTGCTCTTTGGCGGCTACTCCACCATCAGCCTGGGCTACGCTGGTCTGTATGAGTGCGTGAAGTATATGACCGGCAAGAGCCACACCGATGCCGGTGCCAAGCCTTTTGCCCTGAGCGTGATGCAGCACATGAACGACAAGTGCACCGAGTGGAAGAAGGCCGAGAACATGGATTACTCTCTCTACGGCACCCCGCTGGAATCCACCACCTACAAGTTTGCCAAGTGCCTGCAGAAGCGGTTCGGCATCGTGCCCGGTATCACCGATAAGAACTATATCACCAACAGCTACCACGTCCATGTTTCGGAGCCCATTGATGCCTTTACCAAGCTCAAGTTTGAGAGCGAGTTCCAGAAGCTGTCCCCGGGCGGTGCCATCAGCTATGTGGAAGTGCCCAACATGCAGGACAATCTGGAGGCCGTGATAAGCGTGCTGCAGTTCATCTACGACAACATCATGTATGCCGAGTTGAACACCAAATCCGATTACTGCCAGTGCTGCGGCTACGACGGAGAGATCAAGATCGTTGAGGATGACGGCAAGTTGGTGTGGGAGTGCCCCAAGTGCGGCAACCGTGACCAGAACAAGCTGAACGTTGCCCGCCGCACCTGCGGTTATATCGGCACCCAGTTCTGGAACCAGGGCCGGACACAGGAGATCAAGGATCGGGTGCTGCATCTGTAACCCTCTCAGTCAACGCTTCGCATTGACAGCTCCCCCGAGAGGGGGAGCTTTTTATATGGAGTTTTATCTATGAATTACGCAACAATTAAGTATTACGACATTGCCAACGGGCCGGGGGTGCGCACCAGCATCTTTGTTTCGGGCTGCAGGCACCACTGCCCGGGCTGCTTCAACGAGGTGGCATGGGATTTCGGGTACGGTCGGCCCTTCGGCAAAGCCGTGCGCAACGAGATCTTTGCATCCTGCCAGCCCGACTATATTGCAGGCATCTCCCTGCTGGGTGGTGAGCCTTTTGAGCCGGAGAATCAGCGGGAACTGCTGCCCTTCGTCCGCAACTTCAGGGCGTTATACCCGAATAAGAGCGTCTGGTGCTATTCTGGTTACACCTGGGAACAGCTGACCGGCAGTGTTCCCTGCCCGGCCCGCTGTGAGGTCACCGATGAGCTGCTGAGTCTGCTGGATGTTCTGGTGGACGGCCGCTTTGTGGAAGCCCAGCACGATATCTCCCTGCGCTTCCGGGGCAGCTCCAACCAGCGGCTTCTGGATGTGCCCAAGAGCCTTGCCGCAAAGTCCCCCGTCTGGTGGGAGGACGAACAGGTGTTTGCCACCCATAGCATGTAAATCGAGGATGCCCATGAGCTATAAAACAACAAACGACTTAATGCAGCACCTGCGTGACAACGGCATCGCCATCTCCGGCGAAACACAGAAACAGCAGCTTGTCACAACCGGATATTATCATGGCTATAAAGGCTATCGTTTCTTCAAATCTGCCGGTGCGCGCCTGCCTTTTTCCTCTTATCAAGAGCTCTATGCCACCATCCAATATGATTCTGCCCTGAAAGCTCTGTTTTACGGAAAAATGATGTTCATTGAAACTGCTGTCAAGAACATCGCATTGCAGGGCATCCTTGAAAACGCACAATCCGAGAGTATTTCGGATGTTCTGGATCGTGTCGTTTGCAGTTACAACAACTCCCCTGCCAATTTCACCGTTGAACAGAAAAAGCGAGCCCAGCAAAACAAATTGAACCTTCAGCGTTCCATCCAGTCCAGCCTTGCAAACGCCTATGCAAAAGGAAATCCAAAAATCACACATTTTTACAATAATCCAACTTACTCCGGTGTTCCTCTTTGGGCTTTCTTCGAGATCATGACCATGGGAGATTTTGGATACTTGCTTTCTTGTTTGACTTTTCCTGTCCGAAAAGATATTTCCACCCGCATTGGCCTTGATCTTTCCAACGATACATCCTGTGAGCTCTTATTTCGCTACATCTATGCTTTGAAAGATCTCCGGAATGCTATTGCTCACAATGCCGTGGTATTTGATACCCGATTTCGCAATTTTGACCCCACAAAGGCAATGAAAGCCTGTCTCCGTTCTGCGATTCAGCTTCCGTATGTCAATTTCAAGACCATCGGAGATTATGTCATTCTGATGTCCTATTATCTGAAGCTATTGCAGATGCCAAATTCCGAAATCCTTAAGTTCATTGAAGAATTTGAGCATATCACAGAAACCTATCGCTCTGAAGTCAACCCTGCCGTCGCTTCAATTGTCATTCATCCCGACCTGACGAAACGGATGGAAATTTTGAAAAATTATATTTAACAGTTGCATTTTTTCAACAGCTGCGATATAATATTCTTACTAATTGGGGTATATGTTCTCAGGGACATATACTTGAGGGAACTGGAGCGATTCAGTTCCCTTTTATTTTTACAAAAAGCGTCCCGTTTTCCACCCTGCCTGCACTGGCCGTGGAAAACGGGACGCTTTATTTGTTCTTTTATCTCCAATTCACCGTGTGCCAACGGTTTCCTCAATGACACTCAGGAACTCCTGCCCGTAGCGGGCGGCCTTTTTCTCGCCCACACCCGGGATATTGAGCAATTCCTCCACGCTCAGGGGCTTTTTCAGCGCCATCTGGCGGAGGGTGGAATCGTTGAACACCATATAGGCAGGGAGCTTCTGCTTTGCGGCCAGCCGCTTGCGCAGGGCATAGAGGGCCGCCAGCAGCTTCTCGTCCGCTTCGCTGAGGGCATCTTCGTCGGCACGGCGGCGGGAGGCCGAGGCCAGCCGCTTTGCACTGGCCGCGGCGCGCTGGCGGGCTTGTGCTGCCTGCTCCTCCACCTGTTCGGCAGCCTGTGCTGCCAGCAGACAGTTGGAACAGTTCTCGCACTTCTGGGGTGCGGCCTCGCCGAAGTAGCTCAGCAGATACCCCCGCAGGCAGCGCGGCGTGGTGGAGTAGAAGGTCATGTACTTGAGCCGTTCCTCTGCCTTGCGTGCCGCTTCGGCCTTGACATCCGCAGGCAGGCCGTTGTCAGCCTCCATCTCCTTGTCGATGAAGAACCGGATGGTGCGCACATCGGTGCCGGAATAGAGCAGGGTGCAGCGGGCTGGCTCCCCGTCACGGCCCGCGCGGCCCGCCTCCTGATAATAGCTCTCCAGATCCTTGGGCATATTATAATGGATCACGAACCGGACGTTTGGCTTATCGATGCCCATGCCGAAGGCATTGGTCGCCACCATGATCTGCACCCGGTCATAGAGGAAATCGTCCTGATTCTGCCGCCGGGTATCCGCATCCAGCTTGGCGTGGTAGGCTGCCGCACGGATGCCCCGGCTCTGCAGCAGGCGGGTGGTCTCGTCCACCTGCCGGGTGGTACTGCAATAGATGATGCCCGCATTGTCCCGCTCCCTGAGCACAAGGTCGAGAAGAACTTTAGGCTTCTCGCTGGGCAGGGCCCTGCGGGTGGCAAAATAGAGGTTGGGCCGGTCGAAGCTGGTGGTCACCTCGTAGGGGGTGTGGAGTTCCAGATGGGTGCGGATGTCCTCCCGCACATGGGCCGTGGCGGTGGCCGTAAAGGCTCCCACCACCGGGCGCTTGGGCAGGCTGTCCACAAACGCCTTGATGCGCAGGTAGCTGGGGCGGAAGTCCTGCCCCCACTGACTGATGCAGTGGGCCTCGTCCACCGTGACCATGCTGATCTCCCGCTCCTGAGCAAACCGCTGGAAACCCGGCATCTCCAGCCGCTCCGGAGCCACATAGATGATCTTATACCACCCCTCCCGGGCGCGGCGGAGCATCAAAGCCTTCTGGTTGTCCGTCAGGCTGTTGTTCAGGAAGGCTGCCGCCACACCGGCCTGTACCAGCGCCCCCACCTGATCCTTCATCAGGCTCACCAGCGGCGAGACCACGATGGTGATGCCCGGCAGCAGCAGGGCCGGCACCTGATAGCAGATGGACTTGCCCGCACCTGTGGGCATCACGGCCAGCACATCCTGCCCGGCCAGCAGGCGGGAGACGATCTCCTCCTGTCCCGGGCGGAAGCTGTCGTAGCCAAAGACTTTTTTCAGAATACTATGCGGACTTTCCATGGTTCCTCCTATCCGTACAAAACCGCTCCGTCATTGCTTCGCAATTCCACCTCTCCAGTAGGAGAGGCAAGTCTTGGCTCCCCTACCAGGGGAGCTGGACGCAAAGCGGCCTGAGAGGTTCATAACCCAATCAGTATACCACAACTCCCCGGATAATTGTAAAACATCTCTGACATTTCCCACGTTCGATAGCATTTCCTGCACAAAAATGCTATAATATGGGTACATATCTCCATCCCGGCCCTTGCCTTGTGCATCTGCCGGAAAAGAGCAAAGGAGTATTTTGTATGGCTCAGAAATTGATCACCTTCGCCGTCCCGTGCTACAACTCGGCGGCATATATGCGCCACTGCATCGAGACCCTGCTCTCCGCCGGGGAGCAGGCCGAGATCATCCTGGTGGACGATGGTTCCACCAGGGATGACACCCCCGCCATCTGCGACGAGTACGCTGCCAAATATCCCACCATCGTCAAGGCCATCCATCAGGAGAACGGCGGCCACGGCGAGGGCGTGAATCAGGGCATCCGCAACGCCACCGGCCTGTATTACAAGGTAGTGGACAGCGACGACTGGCTGGACGAAGCAGCCCTCAGGACCGTGCTGGCCAAGCTGAACACGCTGACTGCCCGGGGCACCGCGCCTGACCTGATGATCTGCAACTATGTCTACGAGCATGTGGAGGACAACACCAGCCACACCGTGCGCTACACCAACGTGTTCCCCCAGAACCGGCTGTTCAACTGGACGCATGTCGGCCACTTCCGGCCCGACCAAAACCTGCTGATGCACTCGGTGATGTACCGCACACAGGTGCTGCGGGACTGCGGCATGGTGCTGCCCAAGCACACCTTCTATGTGGACAACATCTTTGTCTACCAGCCCCTGCCCTTTGTCAAGAGCATGTACTATATGGATCTGGACCTGTACCGCTACTTCATCGGCCGGGCCGATCAGAGCGTGAACGAGAGTGTGATGGTCAAGCGGGTGGATCAGCAGCTGCGGGTGACCCGCCACATGATCGACTGCCAGGACCTGGATGCCCTCAAGGGCCAGAAGAAGCTGCGCAGCTATATGCTGCACTACCTCTCCATGATGATGGCCATCAGCGACATCTTCCTTCTGCTGGACGGCAGTGCCGCCGCAAAGCAGAAGGAGAACGAACTGTGGGCCTACCTCAAGGCACACACCAGTGCCGGGGTCTACCGCTCCATCCGCTACGGCTTTGGCGGCGTGACCAACCTGAAGATCCCCAAGGGCGACAAGCTCGTGCTGGGCGGTTACCGCCTTGCACAGAAGATTTTTAAATTCAATTAACAAATGTTGCTTTTCCTCCTCAGATAAGATATACTTTTTAACGTATCTTAATTTCTGAGGAGGATCTCATTTTATGGAGCAATTGCTCATCTGCATGTCTCTTTCGCTCATTGCGGGCCTGTTGGCATCCCGTGCAGCGAAAGCGATCCGCCTGCCGGCCGTCACCTCTTATCTGGTGGCAGGACTTCTGCTGGGACCCTTCTTTCTGGGTCGGCTGGGCCTGAGCGGCTGGGGCTTCGGTTTCGGAAGCCTTGCCCAGGTCGAAAGCTACGGCATCATCACACAGGTGGCACTGGGCTTCATCGCCTTTGTCATCGGCAACGAGTTCCGGCTCAGCGCGCTGGAGAGCATGGGCAGGCAGGCGGTCACTGTGGGCATCCTGCAGGCCGTTATCACCACCGTGCTGGTGGATATCGCTCTGGTTGCCCTGCACTTTGCCCGGCCGGATGTCATCTCAATGGCATCCGCCATCACACTGGGTGCCATCGCCTCTGCCACAGCCCCTGCCGCCACCCTGATGGTGGTCAAGCAGTACAAGGCCAGCGGCCCCCTGACCCGCCTGCTGCTGATGGTGGTCGCCATTGACGATGCCGTGGGTCTGGTGCTCTTCTCGGCCTCTTTCGGCATCGCAAACGCGCTGGAGCAGGGCCGCATCGACCCCATCAGCATCCTTCTGGAGCCTCTGGTGGAGATCGTACTCAGCCTGGGTCTGGGCGCGCTGGCCGGTCTGCTGCTCAACCAGCTGGAGGTCTACTTCCACTCCCGCTCCAAGCGCATGAGCCTTTCGGTGGCCTTTGTGCTGCTGACGGTGGGCCTTTCCATGGTCAGCTTTGAGGTCGGCCCCATCCACTGCAGCTTCTCGCTGCTGCTGGTCTGCATGATGACCGGCACCGTGTTCTGCAACATCTGCCCCACTTCCGATGAGCTGATGGACCGCCTGGACCGCTGGGTAAGCCCGGTGAACATCCTGTTCTTCGTGCTCTCCGGCGCGGAGCTGGATTTGAACATCCTCGCAAACCCCATGGTCCTGCTCATTGGTGCCGTCTATATCGCTTCCCGCTCTCTGGGCAAGATCTCCGGCTCCTATGTCAGCTGCAAGGCCACCCGCTGCAGTGAGAAGATCCAGAAGTATCTGGGCATCACCCTGCTGCCGCAGGCCGGTGTGGCACTGGGTATGGCCGCCGAAGCTGCGGAGCTTTCCGATGGCCACATGGTACGCAACGTGGTGCTCTTCTCGGTGCTGGTGTACGAGCTGGTCGGCCCGACCCTGGCCAAGATCAGCCTGACCGCCGCAGGCGAGATCATTCCCGAGGGCCGCACGAGCGCCCGTACCACCAACAAGCCGGAGGAGCCGGTCAGCGTGGACTGATCTTCCCCATCAGCCTCACCGCAGGTGACGGAGCGATCCTGCACTACAAAAGCCGCTGCACAGTTGTTATGCTGTGCAGCGGCTTTCTGTTTGCTCTTTATTTCAGCACGATCTCACCGTTCTCAGCATCCACGGTCAGGGTGGAGCCGGAAACAAGGGTACCGTCGATGATCTTTTCAGCGGCGGGGTCCTCCACAGCCTTGCGGATGGTCCGGCGCAGGTCGCGGGCACCAAACTTGCCGCCCTGGCTCTTGTGCACCAGCGCTGCCAGTGCCGCCGGAGTATAGCTGTAGGCAATGCCCTTGGCCTCCATGCTGGGCTTGTACTCGTCCAGCATCAGGGCGGCAATGCCCTGCAGGGTCTCCTCGCTCAGCGGCTTGAAGGTGATGACCTCATCCACGCGGCCCAAAAACTCAGGGCGGAGGAACTGGCTCAGTGCCTTGCGGCTCTTCTCCTCGTTCCGCTCCTCCTCGCTGCGGTTGAAGCCCAGACTTGCGGTGGTCTGGTCGCTGCTGCCCGCATTGGAGGTCATGCAGATGACGGTGTTGGAGAAATCCACGGTGCGGCCCTGGGCATCGTTGATCTTGCCCTCGTCCAGGATCTGCAGCAGGATATTCATCACATCGGGATGGGCCTTTTCGATCTCATCGAACAGCACCACGCTGTACGGACGGCGGCGGACCTTTTCGGTCAGCTGACCCGCCTCCTCGTAGCCCACGTAGCCCGGAGGGGAACCGATCATGCGGGACACGGCGTACTTTTCCATATACTCGCTCATATCCAGCCGGATCAGGGGGTCGGGGCCGTCAAAGAGCTGGTTTGCCAGCTGCTTCACCAGCTCCGTCTTGCCCACGCCGGTGGGGCCCACAAAGATAAAGCTGGCCGGACGGCGGCGGCCCGAGAGGTCGGCGCGGCTGCGCTTGACCGCCTGTGCCACCAGATGCACGGCATCGTCCTGACCGATGATCTTCTTTTTCAGCTCGGTCTCAAGGCTGGCGAGCTTTGCATACTCGGTCTCCCGGATCTTCACCGCCGGGATGCCCGTCCACAGCTCAATGACCTTGGCCACATCGTCCATGGTCACCTGGATCTCCCCGGCCGCGGCCTGCTTGGCGGGCAATTCCCGCTCCAGCTGTGCCATCCGGGTCTTGCGCTCTGCCACACGCTCGTAATCGATGGGCTCGTTCACATCGGCGTTTTCCATGTCGGCCTCTTCCTGCTTGAGGGCCTCCAGCTCCTTCTGCATGGTCAGGTACTCGGAGATGACCGGGTGGGCCAGATTGCAGCAGGCACAGGCCTCGTCCAGCAGGTCGATGGCCTTGTCGGGCAGGTAGCGGTCGGTGATATACCGCTCACTCAGGGTCACAGTGGCGTTCAGCACATCGGCAGGCACCTGCACATGGTGGTGCTCCTCGTAGTAGTGCTTGATGCCGCCCATCACGGCCAGCGTATCAGCAACGCTGGGTTCCTCCACCCGCACGGGCTGGAACCGGCGCTCCAGCGCCTGGTCCTTCTCGATATACTTGCGGTACTCGTTGAAGGTGGTAGCACCGATGACCTGGATCTCGCCGCGGGAGAGGGCGGGCTTCAGGATGTTGCCCGCATTCATGGCACCCTCGCTCTCACCAGCAGAGGTAATGGTGTGGATCTCGTCAATGAACAGGATGACGTTGCCTGCCGCCTTGACCTCGCTCAGCAGGCCCTTGACCCGCTGCTCGAACTGGCCGCGGAACTGGGTGCCTGCCACAAGGCTGGTCAGGTCGAGCAGGAAGATCTCCTTATCCTGCAGCCCTGCCGGCACCTGCCCCTTGGCAATGCGCTCAGCAATGCCCTCGGCAATGGCGGTCTTGCCAACGCCCGCCTCACCAATGAGGCAGGGGTTGTTCTTCTGGCGGCGGCTCAGGATCTGGATGGTGCGGTAGATCTCCCGGTCGCGGCCGATGATATCATCCAGCTTCCCCTCCCGGGCTTTGCGGGTCAGGTTCTCGCAGTAGGTATCCAAAAACTTGCGGCGGGGCGGCTTTTTGTCGTTTTTGCCCGCCTTCTTTTCGTTTTTGCCGTTCTGGGTGCTGCCGTTCACCCCCAGCGGGAAGGTGGCGCTGGAACCGGGCACAAGGTCGCCGTCCTCCTCGCTCTGGTCTGGCTGGCCCATACCCATCATCATGGAGAAGGGGTTCATGCTGCTCATGTCCCCCATCTCCTGCATCATGTTTTCCATCCGGTCTTCCATGGCATCCATGTCCTCATCAGACATGCCAAACTGCTTCATCAGATCATCGACCGGCTTGATGTGCATCTCCCGGGCACAGTGCAGGCAGTACCCCTCGTTTTTCATCTGGCCATTTTCCATCCGCTGGACAAAAATAATGGCAGGCCGCTTCTGGCATCGAATGCAGACCATTGTTCCTCCTTTTCCCTCCCCGCTCAGACAAACGGGTTGAACACATTGAATACTTTATAGTAAAGGCTGCCGCTCATCACCGTGTCGTTGAGCATGGTGAGGTTGCCGCCGGTGATCACAATGAGCGCCCAGACCACGCAGAGCACCAGATAGATGTCCACAAGGCTGGCAATGCCGCCCACGCCCCAGCCCAGCCAGTGGTTCACTGCACCGATCACGGGCAGCTTGTTCACCAGCCCCAGCACTGTGACCAGCAGGCTGACCAGCATCCGCAGCAGGGCAAACGCCACAAAGAACAGCACCAGCGAGATCACCGGGGTCAGCAGCGGAGCCAGCACCTTCTGGACGATGGTATCCGCCAGCACAACGGCGTTGTCATTGAGGACGGCAGAGATGGAGCGCTCGCAGGCATCCACGATGGATGCCCGAAACGCCTCGGGCAGAAAGCCCGCGTACCGCTGGGCAATGCCGTCCAGACTGACGGCTCCCCCGGCGGCGATATTGGCAGCGATCTGGTCCCGGAAGCTTCCGGCGAGGAAGCGCTCGAACACCTGCCCGGCTGCCCAGCCTGAAAAGGCTCTGGCACCGAACAGGCTGATGAGGCTGCCCGTCAGCTGCACCACCGAGGCCAGAAAGCCTTTGCGAGCATACCGGACGGCCAGCACCAGCCAAACCACCGTACATAGGATATCAAAAATAAATGACGGATTCTTGAACATACGTTTAACCTTATTCCGAACTGGCTCACCCTCTCAGTCACGACTGCCGTCGTGCCAGCTCCCCCAAAGGGGGAGCCAACGCTTCTGACAGGGGAAGCCACAAAATAAATTGCACTCTTTTTCCTCAAAGCCGCAATTGCCTCTCCCTTTGGGAGAGGTGGCAATGCGCAAGCATTGACGGAGAGGGCTATTCAGCGGGTGCTTCCAACTTCTGCACCGTGTTGCCGCTGAACAGCAGCAGATCCTTGCTGTTGGCCAGCAATGCCTGCGGGCTGGTGTCAAGGTTCTGGCTCCACTGCTGGGTGCCAGATGCATCAAAGCACTCCACGGCGTTATCGGCCAGCAGATAGAACAGGTTCCCCGCCCGGACAATGGAATTTGCCGCCGAGACAGCAGCGCTGAACTGGACGTTCAGGTTTTTGTCCAGCGTCACAGCCTGAGAGACCTGTCCCGATGCCAGCAGCAGGGCCACATTGCCTGCCGCGTCCACAGAAACATCCTTCAGCTCCGTGCCCGCAAAATCATAGACCGCACGCTCACCGCCACCCGCATTGTAGAGCACAGCCCTGGTATCGTAGACAGCCAGGATCGTGGAAGCGGAGGTCCACCCCAGCCACTGGGGCACGCCGCCCTGATTCACCAGACTGACGGGATCGCCCGATGCCAGATTGATGAGGTAGAGGTTGGTCATCACCTGTCCCCCGCTGACGGTGACGGCTGCCGCCGCCAGCTTCCGGCTGTCGGGGGAAAAGGCCATCCGCAGGGGGGTGCCGTCGTTGGAGGTCATGCTCCAGCTGAGCTGCTGCTCCATGGAGGGGCTGTATACCAGCAGCTTTGCCATGCTGGTCTGATCTTCCGTGACCACAGCCAGCGTGCCATTGTCAGACATGGCGCAGAGGAAAATGCTGTTTTCCAGCTGCTTGGTGTAGAGGTTCTGGGTGCGGCTCTCCACCCGCAGCTCGTTTCCGGAGCGGTTGTAGAGGACAAAGCGGGT
>OGZP01002467.1_pt1 | contig 11662 bp, 4 predicted proteins | sample 1576811 | NCBI WGS metagenome assembly OGZP01 (sample SAMEA3541553, study PRJEB24748) | human gut metagenome | biome: human gut; feature: human-associated habitat; material: faeces | place: China | collected 2012
AGCTTTAGATGTGTGCAGATGAGAGGCTTGAGAGAAGGTCTACGGATGTGTGTTGCTGCAGGGGCTGTGTGAGCTTTGGATGTGTGCAGATGAGTGGCTTGAGTGAAGAGCTGCGGCTGTGTGTTGCTGCGGGGGCTGTGTGAGCTTCGGATGTGTGTTGCTGCGGGCTGTGTGATGGCTTCGGATGTTTGTGTTGGTCTGGTTTTGAGGGTGGTCTTTTTGGGGGCTGCCTGGGTTTTGGAAGGGGAGTGGGTTGTTTGTGTGATTATATGGTTTTGCCGCTTTTGAATTCGTCTTTTGAGCCTGGGAGGGCTCGGGAGGTTGTTGAGGGGTTTGTGGATGTGGATTTGAGGAATATTGCGCGGGCTGAGCTTTTTTATTTTACGGGGCGGGCTGAGGAGTGTTGTGAGATCACGAGGGGGTATCTGTCCAGCAGGGTTATTGAGCTGCGGCTTTCGGCGTGTATTTTGTATGGGTATTCTAATCTGACGCTGGGGAATGTGGCGGCGGCTAAGCGGGGGATGGAGGGAATCCAGTCCTGTTTGAAGCTGGCTATGAAGAAAAAGGTTCCTGCGGATGTTTATGCGTCCTGTCTTCTGGCGGGGTATGTGGGGGCGGTTTTGCTTCATCTGCCTACGGATGGGATGCCTGCTTTTGGGGAGTACAGCAGGATGCTTCCTGAGGGGCTGAGGCTTTTTGCTACGTATGTGATGGCTCACCATACTTATCTTAACGGGGAGATATGGAGTGCTTATGGGATGGGTAAGGCTGCTTTGTTTATGGCGGAGAGGCCGTATCCGATCAGTATGACGTATATCCATTGTATGATGGCGGTGTGTGCGATAAACCGAAAGCATAAGCAGGAGGCGCAGGAGGAGATGCTCCGGAGCTGGGAGCTGGCGAAGATGGATGGGTTTCTGGAGCCTTTTATTGAGCATCATGGGCTTTTGCGGGGGCTGGTCGAGGCTTGTATCCGGAATCGAGATCCGGAGGCGTATCAGCGTATCACGAAAGGGGTGATTTCTTTCAGCAGGGGCTGGATGGCGCTTCATAATCCGGAAAACCGGAGAAAGGTTACGGGGGAGCTGTCGACGATGGAGTTTTCTATTGCCATGCTGGCAAGTGGGGGATGGAGCAATAAGGAGATAGGAGAGCATCTGGGGATTTCCATTAATACTGTCAAGCATTACCTTACGGATATCTTTTGCAAGCTGAATGTCAAGAAGCGGGATGAGCTGAAGAAATTCATGTTAAAATAGTGACAGAGGCACTTTTTTATGAAAAAAAGTGCCTTACAAAACAACTATTAGTGTTGTATAATAAATACCACGAATAGTCAGATTTTATTGAAAAATCAGGCGAAAAGAACCAGTGAACGAGTAAGTTAAGAAGGAGGAGTTGAAGACTGATTTTCGATAGCATCTGATAATGTCAGTATCCTTACCAAAAATGTCTGGTATATTGACACTACAATCACATAAGGGTAAAATATTGTAAAGGTGTAACCTGTTTACTCACCGGCTAAAAACATGAAGCTTTTTTAAGAGAAAGGAATATAAACAGAAGTAAAGTAATAAGAAATACAGTACACGTTGATGCACACACAGGAAAGCGGGAAAGGTATGAAAAAATTAAGGAATAATAAGATCAGAAAACTCCTGGCATTTATGGTGGCTTTGGCGTTGATGGTATCCTGTATGCCGAGTGCATATACGATCTCCGCGAGTGAGGCGTTCGGAGATGGAACGGAGGATATATTTACAGATGGCGAATTTACATCTGAACCAGCGGCCGAAGAATCGACACCGGATGTAAGCAGCGCTGACCAGGAGAAAACGGAACAGGCGCAGCAATCGACGCTTACATATGAGAATGATTCTGTTAAAGTAACAGCAGAGGCACTGGAGGACGGAGCTCTTCCGCAGAATACAGCATTGAAGGCTGACAGCGTAAACGAGAATTCATCCGTATCTTATGATACAGTTTCTCAGAAGCTTTCAGCAGCAGCTACAGACAAGGGCAGCAGCCTGAGAGGTTTTTTTGCTTATGATGTGTATTTTGCTGATGGCGACGGAAACAGAGTCGAGCCGAACGGTAGAGTCAGAGTAACTTTTGAGTACAAGACACCGGCAGCACCGGAGCTTACCGATGCAGCCAGCACGAGTGTAACCGTTGAGAAGCTTCATTATAACAGCAGTACCGGTGATACTGATGTTAACACCTTACAGGCCAACGAGGATCTGAAGGTTCTGAATGTCAACGAGGGCAAACAGATCCAGACACTTCAGGTTGAGACTGGCAATGCAGCTGTTTTTGCCGTTATGTGGGATTCTCCTGAGACAGCAGATGTCGAGGCAGAAGCTGTTTCCGGTAATGGGGACGAGGTGTCTATCGCATCAGAGGAGCTTACGGACGGAATGGATATTTCGGACGAGCCTGAGCAGGATGCAGCTGAGACACCGGCAGCAGAGAATCCGGAGGTAACTCCTGAGGCAGAGCCTTCTGAGGCTCCGGCGGAGAATCCGGATGCTGAACCTACCGAAGCGCCGACAGAGGATCCGGATGTGGTGGAAGAACCGGCAGAGGATATTGCGAGCCCGGAGGATGTTCCGGCAGCAGATGAGAATGGTGAGACAAGCCTGATCGAGGTTCTGGGAGACGATACGAATCTTCGTGTCAGCCCATCTATCGAGGCAGAGGTTCTGGCAACTGTAAACGCAGGAACACAGCTCACACTTCTGGATACCGTAACAGCAGAGGACGGAGCAACCTGGTACAAGGTTTCCTGGGAAGGAACCGAGGCTTACATAAGAAGTGATATGGCACAGGTTGTTGACAGCAGTGATGAGGCAGAAGAAGTCGAGGATGTGCAGGAAAGCGAAGAAGTTTCTTATTCCCAGGAAGTTGGTAATGTAGTTGTAACTGCAACAGCAGCGAAGGGCGTTATTCCGGAAGGTGCACAGTTTGTTGTGACTCCGATCGAGAAAGGTTCTGACCAGTATGCAGATATCGAGAAACAGCTTCACGAGGGTGCAGAAAATGAGAGTTATACAGTAGCAGGTTTTCTTGCATACGATATCAGTTTTCTGAATGACGATGGAACTAAGATCGAACCGCAGAACGGAAGTGTCAGAGTATCTATAGCCTACAAAGAAGCAGAAATCCCAGAAGATGTAGCTGAAACAGATACAGCACAGGAAAACATGAATGTATCTCTGGTACATTTTGTGGAGGATGCAAATGGTAATGTCACAGAAGTTGTTAATATGAGCAACGATGGACAGGCTGAAGTAAGTACAACCGACAATGGAGAGATTGAAAGTGCAAACTTTGAAACAGAGAGTTTTTCTACTTTCTCAGTTGTATGGTTGGCAGATAATTTCACTTCTGTACAGACAACTAGTAGTTATGGTGTGGAGGAAACTGTTGATAGTGCTAAAAGAGGTATTACTATCAATATGTTTGATTACGATACTGATAAAATAAATGAAGGTCATCCTTTGAAGTTTAGTAATGGAAGTGATGGAGGAAGCGAGGATTATAATAGGTATAGAGGGTCAGATGTTCTCTCTACTGGCATTATGCAAAAGAAATTGGGACAAGATTCATATCCGATAGTAGATAAGGGTAATAAAGAGAGTAGTTCGTATTTATTCTCAACGAAGGAAGGTACGGGCAAGGAGTTTTATTCTGATGCAAATTACTTATTTAAACAAGATGCAGATGGTTACTATGAATATGATAGTGCTAAAAATTTTGCACAGTTTAATAAAAATACAAAAGAGTTTACTGTATATAAGGTACCAGGAAGTAGTAAAGATCCAATAGACCTACAACGACCAGGTCCGTACCATGGAAGTTTCTTTCCATTCAATACATTAGGTGGTAAATACTACGAGGGTATTCCTCAAATTTCAGAAGCAGCTCCAGATTTCCATTTTGGTATGACAATGTCAGCTAAATTCATTCAGCCAAAAGACGGAAAAATTAAGGGTAATAATATGGTATTTGAGTTTTCTGGAGATGATGATGTATGGGTTTACATCGATGGCGTTTTGGTGTTGGATATTGGTGGTATTCATAATGTAGTGTCTGGTTCTATTAATTTTGCTGATGGTACAGCTATAGTTGGTACAGATAAGAAAGATTTAAGAACTTTATTTAGAGAGGCAGGAAAAGAAGGAGAAGGAAATTTTGTTAGCGGAGCGAATCGTTTCGCAGATTATACAATGCATACAATTAATTTCTATTATCTCGAAAGAGGTAAGGGTGATTCCAACTGTAAGCTTAAGTTCAATCTTCCAACAGTTCCGGATGGGTCTGTTACGGTTCAGAAACAGTTGAGTAATACAGATAAAGAGAAGTATGCAGATGTAAAGTTTAAATTTCAGTTACTTGTTAAGGATGAAAAAGAAAATTATGTTCCATCAACTCCTAATGGTATTTTAGACGATGGTAGAAAAGTTGAATTCAGTGAGGATAAGGTATTTACATTGAAACCTGGTCAGTACGCAACTTTTTCTGGACTTAAGGCAAATACGAAATATAGGATTAAAGAACTTGGTGTATCAAAGAACGAATATGATAAGGTTTTCATCAATGATAATAAAGTGACAACAAGTCAGGATGGAAATGTTATTTCTAACGAAGCTACAGTTGGCAGTAGACCATTGGTAATTTTTACTAACAAGTGTAGTGAGAACAATAGTCGTAAGCTGTGTATTACCAAAAAGATTAAAGGTGATATTCCTGTAAATGATAAATTTAATTTTGAGATAAAGTTGAATGGTCAGCGGTATACAGGAAATTATTATCTGCAAGATTCTGAAGGAAAGTATTATACAAGTAAAAATGGAACCTTAGAGGAGACAAAGGAAAAGACTGTGTGTGGAAAAGCAGTTAATGGTGTTGTTTCTTCAGTTCCTGCAGGATACACAGTAGTTCTTGAACAAATTTTAGCTGGAACAAGCTTTGAGGTTAACGAGATCAATCTTAATACGAAGGATTATGGAAATCCTGAGTACAGTATTGAGGAGGCAGAGGTTGTTAGTACAACTGATACAGCATCAGGAAAAATTAAGTTAGGTAGTGATGCGAAGGTAACAGTTACTAATACACGCAACGATGTAGCCAGTCTCGAAATTACAAAGGTAAATACAAGCAATCGGTCATTACCTGGAGCAAAATTTACTCTTACATTGGATAATGATCAGGCGAAAACGTATAATGAAACATCAACATCTGATGAAAGTGGTCATTTGAAGTTTGAAAATCTTCCAGTCGGAACTTATACATTGACAGAAACAGAGGCACCGTCTGGCTATGTTAAATCTACAGAGAGTTATAAAGTAAAAGTATCAGTTGAAAATAATAAGGCAACTGCTAAGCTTTATAAAGCAGATGGTATGACTGAAATTGAGAACAAACAGATCACTAACTACACTGAGAAGGAAGAAGCCGAAAATAATCTTACCAGTAGCAAAACAGCTGAAGTTGTTGATTATGAGAATAGAATTTATAAGATTAATCTGAATGCAGAAACAACCGGACGCGAAGGAGATGTGAGGGCACAAGGTGCGAGTGTAGTAATGGTATTGGATGCTAGTAATTCTATGGATACTACTAAGCTTGCAGCATTAAAAAATGCAGCGAACACTTTTATAGATACCTTAAAGTCTAAATCACCGGAGAGTGAAATAGCAATAATCTGGTATAGTGGAGATGAGGGAGGTAATACTTCAATAACGAATTCGGGATTTAAGCAATTAAACAAAGATGAAGATGTGTCAAGTTTAAAGAGGACAATTGCTGACCAGGATGCTTCCGGTGGAACACCAATGGGAGTTGCATTGGAGACTGCTAGAAATCAGTTATCAAGTGCAAAGCACGAAAAAAATAAGTATGTAGTGTTTATGACAGATGGTTTGCCAGGACATAGTAGTAGTAATAATAACTGGAATTGTATGGTTGCCAATAATGCAGTTAATAATGCGAAGCTTATAAAAGACGATGCAACAACTTTATATACGGTTGGTGTTGGGCTTAAAGCTAGAGATACTTTTGAATGGAAAGAAGGACATTCTGCTACAACAGAGGATTATACAGGACATGAAGGCTGGAAAGAGACTTCATTTTGGGGCTTTACTAAAATTCATAAAAATTCAAACCATAAATTAATAACCGGAAGTGAATTTCTGAGCGAACATATAGCAACTAAATCTAGCGATGGTACTAAAAAGTATGCGTATGATACTAGTGGTCTAAACGACTTAGTAAACACATTTAATGTTATTGCTGGTAGTATTGGTGATTTGTTTACAGTGCAGCCTAAAGAAATCGTAGATGTGATTGATGCAAGATTTAAACTTACGGATGATGGGTTAAATGATTTGGCAACTAACCGTAGGCTAGGAACAGGAAGTATTAAAACCAATAACGACGGATCGAAGGAAATTATCTGGACAGATAGTACTACAGGTTCGGAAGTGGGAAAAGTTACGATTGTTGAACAGGGTAACGGTACAACTAAAATTACCTGGACAGGACAGGCGGCCAGAATTGGAAATGGAGCCACAGAGAACAAGAATGACAAAGGTTGGAATGCAAGTTTCCGTATTCAGGCGAAAGATGACTTCATTGGTGGAAACATGATTCCTACTAATGGTGCAGATTCAGGCATTTATCTGGATGACGGTGGTATTAAAAAGTTTGAGCAACCATCTGTTAATGTTAAGCTTCTTAATTTAAATATCGGCAGTAAAGAAATAACAGTATTCAAAGGTGATCCAATAACGGCAAAGAATTTTGGAAATGAACTTGCTGAAACGATAAAAGTTGTACAGCTCAATAATGAAGGAACTTTAACGGCTGTGAAGCCTATGGATGCTGGTAAGAATAGTGTTAAATTACCTGATTTGGAAACGGCTGATATTGAGAAATTAAATAAGGATAAAGAGTTAACCATTGGCAGTGAAGAACTATATCAGTATATATATCCTGGTTCTAATGATGCAGTAGGATATTTCACTTATACTTATAAAATAGTTAAGGGAAATGCTGATGAGCACCTTGCTGATTCAGTTGGAGAAAAGGTGGAGGAGTATCAATTAACGGTTACTTATCATCCATATTCAAAAGATGAAAGAAACCAAAAACTAGCTACTTATGAACCTAAGATTAAGGAGCCGGATGTAGAAGTATATACAGTTGAAAATGCTCCAAAAACTGATTTAGTTAGAAAACCAAAGGGTGGAATTAGTGTTGATTCAAGTGTAGCATCAACAGGCACTTATACTGTGAATGTGATTGCTGGTGAATTGCAGATTGTTAAAAAACTGGATGCACAAGCTGAGAAGGAAGAAACATTTAGATTCACAATTACAGACAAAAATGGAGATGTTGCAACTGCAACTGCAAAGATTGCAAAAGGCGGAACAGAAGCAACTGCAGTATTTGAGCTTGTAGGTGAGGCCAACGCAAAACTTGAACTCGATAATAAGAAATTAAGTGAACTGTCCCGAGGTGATTATGTAGTTAAAGAGTCTTCAGACAACACTAGTTATGAATTACAGAGTATTGCAACAGGTGAAGGAACCAATTGTGACAGTACAATTGCTGAAGATTTGTCAAATGGTATTACATTCGTTATGGGAACAGACAAAAGTAAAAATAGGGTTCCACAGAATGGAAATACAACAGACGGACGAGTTGGAATTGCCGAATTCACTAATAAAAAAACAGTTGTGAATATTGATTTTGAGAAAGTTGATGCTGAGACCAATACAAAGAAGTTGTCAGGTGCTGAATTTGATTTATATAAAGCTAATACGGACGGAGAACAAACAGGTGATCCGATTAATCAGTATGTATCTGACAGAAATGGAAAGGTTTCTATAGAGAAACTTCCAATTGGAAATTATGTATTGGTTGAAAGAAAAGCACCAGCTGGATATCAGTTATCTGCAAAACCATGGAAAATCATAGTAGGAAGCGACAGAAATATAACGGTAACACATGGTGATGATACTGTGAGTCCAAATGGTGATGAAAAGATTTACCAGCTTACCAATGCTAAACTTTATTCCTTACCAGAATCCGGTGGTCCGGGAACCTATGGATTTACAATCAGTGGTGTAGCGATTCTTGCAACTGCACTCCTGTTGTTTATAAATAATAAACGAAGGGAGGAAGAAGCAAAGAGATCGTAACACATTAATTGTAAATGGCCGATGAAGGGCGAAAAAGAAAAAAATGCAGAGAAAGAAAGGAGCAAACCTTATGAAAAATTTATTTAAAAAGATTGGTGCATTATTAGTGGCAGCGGTTATGGTACTGTCTATGTGCACAGCAGTATTTGCAGATGAACAGGAAACACCAGTAGCTAGTAAAGCTTCTCTTACAGTACAGGGATTAGTTTCGGGAGAGACAACTACGGTGGAAGTTTATAAAGTAGTTGAATGGGATGCTGCAAATAGTAGCTGGAAACTTGTAAATGATAAAATAGCTGGCATGGTAGATTTTAACACAAACCCAGTAACTTTTAATTGGGGGGAGCTTGCTAAGAATAAAAACATGCTTGTAAAAGTAAAAACAGAACAGGTTACAGATAGCACTGTTACATTCCAGGGACTTGAGATTGGTGCTTACTATGTTTATGCACAGTCTGAAAAAACAACTTACAACCCAATGGGCGAAGCTGTTTATGCATATGATGAAACAACTGGATTAATGAAACCAGCAGATAAAACAATTGATGCAAAGGGTTCAACATATACACTTACAAAAGCTTTTTCAGGCGAAAAAGGAAAAACAACATACCAGGTTGTAGAGCGTGGACAGGAAGTTCCATTTACTATTACAGCTACTTTCCCAAGTTATGATAAAGATGCAACGGATAGAGCATTCCAGATTACTGACGAACCTACAGGTATGAAAGTAACTGAAGTAACTGTAAAAGTTGGAGAGCAGACATTAGTAGCAGGCACTGATTATACATTAGTAAGCGTGAATGATGATGAGAATAAGACTGATGGTAGTGCAATAACATTACCAGCAGCAGAAAATCAGAAAGTACGAGTAAGATTTTCTCCTAACTACATTGGATCAAAGAATGAACATGCTGGTCAGACTGTAACAGTAGAAGTAAAGGCACAGATTACAGATGCTGATACTTTTGTAAACAAAGCGTCAAGTGACAAGGGAAACAATGTACCAGAAGAAAAGGGTAATTTAGGTTCTATTACAATCAACAAATACGATGAAAATTATGGTAAGGTAAACGTTACTAGTAAACTCTTAGCAGGTGCAGAGTTCAGTATTGCACAGAATGGAAATACAATTCAGTTTGTACATGTTGAGGAAAAAGACGGAAAGTCTATTTATAAAAAAGCAACTGAAGAAGAAATTGCAAATAAAGATATTACTAAAGTAACAAATATTGTAGCAAAAGATGGTGTAGTAGTAGCAAAAGGACTTGATGATGGAACATATCAGATTGTCGAGGAAAAAGCTCCAGCTGGATATTCTGTAGTGGAAGTACCAGATACAACAATTGCTAACGGAGATAATCCAGCGGTTACAGTAAATGTATCAGATACAAAACTTGGTCAGCTTCCACATACAGGTGGCATGGGAACATACCTCTTCACTATCATCGGTGTTGTAGTTATGGCTGGTGCTGCTGGTGCTTTCTTCATCAGCCGCAGAAAAGGATCTGAGGAGTAATCGTTTGATTGCCGGATCGATTCAATTCAAAAATTATTTATAAGCAACGACAAAGCAAGTATTAAAACAGAATAGTTTCTGATTATTCTGTTGAAAAAATCATTACCGCCCGGCCCCTTCGGGGGCCGGATGGTAATACAACAGTATGGAGAAACCTATGAGAAAGAATAAGAAGAAAAATTATATTGGACTTGGTTTGCTGTTTCTGATAGGGTTGTCCATACTGCTGTATCCAATGGTCAGTGATGCCTGGAACCGGTACAGGGACAGCCTGCTGATCAGTGATTATAGCAGCAGTGTTTCTTCGGATGAGAATGCGGAGAAGATTGACAGCATGTGGAAGGCAGCACAGGAGTATAACGAACAGATCAAGCAGGAAAGTGTGCCGGATGCTTTTTCCGTGAGGGATGGTCAGACGGACAGTACATATGAGTCTCTTCTGAACCTGAATGGTGATGGAATGATGGGGTATGTGGAGATTCCTGTGATCGATGTGAGCATTCCAATCTATCATTACACGACAGATGAGTCTCTGGAGAAGGGTGCCGGTCATTTGTTCGGCAGCAGTCTTCCGGTTGGCGGCAAGAGTACTCATTGTATTTTGTCGGCACACAGAGGACTTCCGAGTGCGAAACTTTTTACAGATCTGAATCTTGTGGAAGAGGGAGATGTTTTTTACCTGCATGTGCTGGGTAAGACGCTTGCTTACGAGGTGGATCAGATTCTTACCGTTCTTCCGGAGCAGACAGAGTCTCTGGGTATCACGGATGGGGATGATTATGTAACGTTGGTTACGTGTACGCCTTATGCGGTGAATACCCACAGACTTCTGGTGAGGGGACACAGAGTTCCGATGAAGGCTGCGAAGGCGGTTCAGAAAACAGAGAAGAAGGTTACCGGAATCACCAATCCGACGCTTCCGATGCTTGCTCTCTGTGTTGTGATCGGAATTGTGATCGCGGTGATCCTGGTTGCCGGTATCAATTCTGTTCAGAACAAAAAACGACGCAGGAAATGATTTATGGCTAAAAAGAAAAAAAAGAAAAAGAGTAATGTTGTCCTGAACATTTTTATTGCCCTGGTGTTTCTGGCGGGGGCGGGAGTGTTCCTTTATCCTACGATCAGTGATATGTGGAACCAGTACCGTAATGCCCAGCTGGTCAGTAAGTACGAGGAAGCGGTAACGGAGCTTTCGGACAACGACTATGACAGGCTGTGGAAAGAGGCGAAGGAGTATAATGCCGAGCATCCGGTGAATGCCATTGTAGATGCTTTTGAGGAAGAGGATACTTATGAGCTGAGTCATCCCTATGACGGAGTCCTGGATCCTAACGGTGACGGACTGATGGGCAGTATCGAGATTCCAAAGATCAAAGCGAAGCTGGCTATCTATCACGGACTGAGCAAGACCGTGCTGGAAAAGGGTGTGGGCCACGTGGAGGGCACCAGTCTTCCTATCGGAGGCAAGAGCACCCATGCGGTTCTGGCGGCGCATCGAGGTCTTCCTAACGCAAAGCTTTTTACAGATCTGGATCAGATGGAAAAGGGAGATATTTTTATCCTGCATATTCTTGGCAAGAATCTGGCCTACAAGGTGGATCAGATCAAGACGGTGCTTCCGGATGAGACCAGTGACCTGGATATTGTGGAGGGCGAGGATCATGTGACACTGGTTACGTGTACGCCTTATGCGGTGAATACCCACAGACTTCTTGTTCGTGGTATTCGGACGAAGTATGTGGAGAAAGAAGTTACTAAGAATGACGAAACGATTCCGCAGAAGCTTGCGGTTGTGGATCCGAAGAGGGTTCTTGCCGGCGGTGCGGCAGCGCTTGTTATTCTGATTCTGCTGATTTACCTGATTGTCCGCCGCAAGGATAAAAAACGCAGAATGAAACAGCTTTCAGAAAGGAAAGAGGACGATTCTTTCATCGTTTAC
>OGZP01002478.1_pt1 | contig 11634 bp, 8 predicted proteins | sample 1576811 | NCBI WGS metagenome assembly OGZP01 (sample SAMEA3541553, study PRJEB24748) | human gut metagenome | biome: human gut; feature: human-associated habitat; material: faeces | place: China | collected 2012
ATGGTCTACCAACGCCCATGAGCAAGACTGGATCCGTGCATGTAAGGAATCCCCGGAAAATCGTACGGAAGCCTCATCCAACTTCCAGTTCTCCGGTCCGTTCAACGAGATGGTCGTGATGGGAGTCTTGGCCGTTCGCCTCTCCGGACTGCAAGGTTTGCATCGTGAGTTGCAATGGGATGGAGAGAACATGCGGTTTACGAACATCTCCCCGAACGATAAGATCAAGATCGTCACGGTGGATGATTTCAAGGTAATTGACGGAGATCCGCGTTTCGACCGTCGCTTCGCCGAGTTTAACGCTGCGGAGATGGCCAACGAATGGATCAAGCATACGTACAACAACGGTTTCTCTTTGCCGAATATGCCAAGATAAACCTTTTAATAACAACCGAATATGATAAGACATATCTATAAAATAATGATAGCGATCGTTTGCTGCCTATTGGCTATTCCAAGCGAAGCGCAAACGAAGGCCGAGAAGAACGGATGGCGTCTAGGGATGCAATCCTATAGTTTCCACCTGTTCCCTTTGACGGAAGCTCTCGATAAGACACAAGAACTGGGATTGAAATACATCGAGATTTATCCCGGCCATAAGCTCGGTGGTAAATGGGGAGATAAAGTATTCGATTTCAACCTTGATGCGCAGACCCAGAAAGAGATCAAGGAGCTTGCGGCATCCAAAGGTATCAAGATCGTAGGAACCGGGGTGTATGTAGCCGAAAAGTCGTCCGATTGGGAAAAGATGTTCAAATTCGCGAAAGCGATGGACCTAGTCTGGAATCTTGTAGTTGGACAGATCATAGTCTACTGCCTTGATTGCTGAATTCAGCTTAGACAGAAGCCATTTATCCATAACAGACAGTTTGTCGTAGTCTAATGTATATTTTGTTGCATCGAAATCATCGATATTTGCATACAGTACGAAGAACGCATATGTGTTCCACAATGTTCCCATGAACTTTCTCTGACCTTCTACAACGGCTTTTCCGTGGAAACGGTTCGGCAGCCACGGTGCACTGTTGACATAGAAGTACCAGCGGATCGCATCTGCGCCGTATTTCTCCAGTGCGTCGAATGGATCAACTGCATTTCCTTTGGACTTACTCATCTTCTGACCGTTCTCATCCTGCACGTGTCCAAGTACGATAACGTTCTTGTATGGCGCTTTGTTGAAGATCAGTGTTGAGATTGCAAGCAGTGAGTAGAACCATCCACGGGTCTGGTCAACAGCCTCGGAAATGAAGTCTGCAGGGAACTGCTTTTCAAATAATTCTTTATTCTCAAATGGATAGTGGTGCTGTGCAAATGGCATAGATCCACTGTCGAACCAGCAGTCGATAACTTCCGGTACTCTGTGCATCTGTTTGCCGCAGCATGGGCACTTGATCGTTACATCGTCGATGTATGGACGGTGAAGTTCGATATCATCCGGGCAGTTGTCAGACATTTCTTTCAGCTCTTCGATGCTTCCGATCGAATGCTGGTGTCCGCACTCACATTCCCAGATATTCAGTGGAGTTCCCCAGTAACGGTTACGGCTGATACCCCAGTCCTGAACATTCTCAATCCAGTCGCCGAAACGTCCTTTACCGATACTTTCCGGGATCCAGTTGATTGTGTTGTTGTTAGCGATCAGGTCATCTTTTACTTCTGTCATCTTGATGAACCATGATTCACGAGCGTAGTAGATAAGTGGTGTATCACATCTCCAGCAGTGTGGATAGCTGTGCTCGAACTTCGGTGCATCGTAGAGAAGTCCACGTCCGTCGAGGTCTTTTAATACTTCCGGGTCAGCCTTCTTAACGAATAATCCGGCAAATGGAGTCGTCTCTCCCATGTTACCTTTTTCGTCTACTAACTGTACGAATGGCATGTCATACTTACGTCCAACCTTGGCATCGTCTTCACCAAATGCAGGCGCGATATGAACAACACCGGTACCATCTGTCAGTGTTACATAAGTATCACATGTAACGAAGAATGCTTTCTTGTTCTGCTTAGAAGCGCAGTCATAAGCACACTGGTATAATGGCTCATATTCTTTGTATTCGAGATCTTTACCTTTGTATGTCTCAAGAATCTCGTATGCTTTCTGTCCTTCTTCTGCAAGTTTTCCAAGTACTGTATCAAGAAGAGCTACTGCCATGTAGTAAGTATATCCGTCGGCAGCTTTTACTTTCGCATAGTCTTCTTCCGGGTTTACGCAGAGTGCGATGTTAGACGGAAGTGTCCATGGTGTTGTTGTCCATGCGAGGAAATATGCATCCTCTCCTACTACTTTGAAACGAACGATCGCAGAACGTTCTTTTACATCTTTATAGCCCTGTGCTACTTCCTGTGCAGAAAGCGGAGTTCCACAACGAGGGCAGTAAGGCACAATCTTGAATCCTTTGTAAAGGAGCTTCTTGTCCCAGATTCTCTTGAGTGCCCACCACTCAGACTCGATGAAGTTGTTATCGTATGTTACATATGGGTCATCCATGTCAGCCCAGAAGCCTACGGTATTAGAGAAATCCTCCCACATACCTTTGTATTTCCATACGCTTTCTTTACATTTCTTGATAAACGGTTCGATACCGTATTTTTCGATCTGGTCTTTTCCGTCCAGTCCGAGAAGCTTCTCAACTTCGAGCTCTACAGGAAGTCCGTGTGTATCCCATCCGGCCTTTCTTGGAACTTCGTATCCTTTCATTGTACGGTATCTTGGAATCATATCCTTGATAACACGTGTCAGAACGTGTCCGATGTGCGGTTTTCCGTTAGCTGTCGGAGGGCCATCGTAGAACATATAGATCTCGTTGCCTTCACGGTCACGCATACTTTTTCTGAAGATGTCATTGTCTTCCCAGAATTTCTCTGTCTGTTTTTCTCTGTCTACAAAATTAAGATCCGTAGAAACTTTCTTATACATATTTACCTCCATAAAATTAAAACATAGAATTAAAAAAGCTTCCGCCCTGTATAGGACGAAAGCTGTACTTACGTTTATAAACCACCTAACATACCATCATATGTCTTCCCTGTAACGGAGGAATGCCGTCAGTTTTTACTTGGCAGTCAGGCTTTTGTTCATACCCTGAAACCGTTCAAAATCTGCAACTCAGAAGTGATATTCAGATATATCTTACTTGTACCGGACTTCCACCATCCCCGGCTCGCTATTGCTTTCTGTTATATCCTACTGTCTTCGTCAGCGTTTTTCACATTCCTTATTATATGCAGTAATCCTAAAATCCGTCAAGGGTTTTTACCTTTTTTAATCGGTTTTTCTCCGTATTTTTCATATATTTTCTATTTTTTATCTTCTACGGCGTATAAGCAGCACGATCAGACTGAAGATCAGAATCACCAGTGCTACGCATCCTCCGGCGATCACATATTTTTCTGTAGTTGATTTTCCGGCAAATTTTTTCTGTCCGAAATCCCATACTGCTTCTACTTTTTGCAAAAAATTCTTCCAGATACTCTTTGCACTTGATTTTCCACCGTTTTTCTTCGAATCACCGGAATTATCCACATCCTTCGGCTTATTGTCCACACGTTCTTTCCTGGTGCTTACTTTCTGTAAATACTTATCCGTAAATTCTGCCGTTGCACTTCCAACCTGATGGCCGTCATATATATACCGGATCGTTCCCTCTCCGGTATCTTCATCTACATCCGTAATTTCATAATCTATATCTTTGTATGATACATCCTTCGGCAGGATCACATATCCGTCCTCCAGCGGCTGATATTCATTTCCGCCTGTCTGCACGGATTCTGTATCCTCACTTCCATCTGACTGTGCCGATACAGCACTCTGGCTATCCGCAGCCGATATAAATTTCTCTACTTCATCCGGTTTCTTCTCATCTGCCACCTGGATCTTCTGGAAATTGTTAAATGCATATTCGAACAGATTCTTCGTATCCGGATATATATTCACACCATGTGTCCGAAGTACGACACATACCAGTTTCATATTGCCATTATCGGCCAACGTGATCAGCGTAGATAATGCATTCGATGTATATCCTGTCTTTCCTGCAACCGCATACTGGTAATAATTTTTATTTTCTTTGATCAGCATCTTATGATGCTGTGGAAATACATGTTCTTCCGTCGTATCGGATGCCGGAATCTTATAACTCTGCTCCTGGCAGATCTTCAGGAATTCCGGATAGCGCCAGATCTCTCTGCCGATCAAAGCCATATCGCGCGCACATGTATAATGATTGTCATCATGAAGCCCGTTCGCATTGACGAAATTGGAATTATTGCCGCCAAGACTTTTACATTCTTCGTTCATCTGCTGGATGAACCAGTCGTAATCATGTCCGGCATTTTTCCCGACATTTTCCGCCACCGCATAAGCTGCTTCATTCGCTGAGGCAAGCAGCGTCGCATATAATGCCTGTTCCAGCGAGATCACATTACCTTCTTTTAATCCAACCGAAGAATCTCCCGGCTGCATAAAAGATATGCAGTCATTGGAAAATGTTACCTTGTCTGACAGATTGCCGTATTTTAAAGCAATAAGACTGGTCAGGACTTTTGTGATACTTGCCGGGTACTCATGTTCATCAATATTTTTCGCATATAAGATGCTTCCTGTTCCCGCATCCATCACGATTGCAGCTTCACCGTATGTGCCCGGTCCTTTTGGCCAGTTCTTCCAACCGTTCGACTGGATCTCCATCTTATAGGCATCTTCTTCTGCCTTCTTTTCCCGCTCTTCCGGCGTCATGTCTTCTTCTTTTTTCTCTTCCTTCTTATTGGAATCATCTTTTGATGCGTCTGCCGCCTGATTGCTCTCGCTGCCACCAGGTTCCGCATATACTTTCTGACTTACCGTTCCCGGTATTACTGTAAATAAGGCCAAGATCAATATTATAATCCTGGCCACAACTTTCTTGCTCTGTTTCATTATACTCGCCCGTTTACTGTCCCCTTATATTCATCTTTTGTAAATCCCTTTAATATAACAACTGCTCGATCTTCTTTTTATTCGCATCAAAATCAACCTTCAGTACCTGCATACCCTCATAAGTGATATCTGTATACGTTCCGTCCTGTGGAATGCATGTCTGCTGCATCTTCAGATCGTCTACCGACAGAACATCTTTTGCCATAGAGTACATCTCCGATACACTCATATTCGTCTTTACATGATTTACAGCGTAATTGATCAGAGGCAGTAATGCGCTTGGATCCTTCTTCTCCATAATCTTACGGTAGATTCCATACATTACACTTCTCTGACGTCTTGTTCTTTCAAAATCATTGCCCAGTGTACGGTTTCTCGCATGCGCAAGTGCCTGGGATCCGGTCAGTGTCACATCTCCGGCCTGAATATCCGGCATACCATTCTCTCTGTAATAAGCAGCCTCTTCTTCACTGATGAATACGGTCACACCGCCAATCTCATCGATTACATTTACCAGATCATCAAAGCTGATCGTAATATAATTCTGAATATCAAGATCATATGTCTTATTGATCGTGTTGATCGTAAGTCCCACTCCGCCGTATGCATAAGTATGGCCCAGACGGCTCTTTCCATGTCCGTCAATATCAACCAGCGAGTCTCTCAGGAATGAGATTGCTGTTGATTTTCCTTCTTTTTTGTTAAAGGATACCATCATCATACTATCAGAACGTCCCCGGTCCGCATCCGGATCTCTGGAATCCGTACCTACCAGAAGGACATTATATACATCCTTGTCTTTTCTCTTTTCTTTGGCGATCTTAACCTTCTTTGCATTCGGATCTACTTTGTCTGCCGACACAACCCCTACAGAGTCCCCGTAGAATTTCCACCAGATCGACCCGTAGATACCGCCAATCAGCAATACGATCAATAATATTATAATTCCTGCAATCTTACGTTTTTTGTGTTTTCGAAAAAACTTCATCTGTCGGTGTCCCCCTAGTCCTTGATCACACGGCCAAACTTGTCCGTCGAACCTTTTTCCATCTTGCCATAGTGACCGTAAGCTCCGTATTTACCATAACTTCCGTAGTGGCTTCCATAACTGCCGTAATTGCCGTAACGTCTGTATCCATAGCCGTATCCTTGTCCGCCGGATGAATTATCACCATTGAACACATATCCCAGCATATCGATTCCACTTAATGCAAGGCTTTCTACGCCTTCTCTGATCTCGCGAAGCTTCGTATAATCATAGCGGATCACATAAAGGGCCGCATCTACATATTTGCCCAAAAGCGGTGCATCTGCCAGAAGTTCGGATGGCGCAGTATCCAGGATGATAATGTCATATTTTGACTTCAGATCTTTGATCAGTGCTCTCATACGTCCGCTTCCTATCAACAGCGAATTCTCTCTATCCGGTGCGCCGCCGAAAATGACATGAAGGCTTCCGTTCTCATTCGTTCTTTCCTTCGGAAGCTTTACATTGGTAATTGCTTCAGATAACGGCACTTCTTTCTTAAGAACCGAGCCAAGTCCCGGATGTGGTTCCTGCTCGTTCATCACTCCTGCAATCGAAGGATTTCTAAGATCACAGTCGACCAGCAGTACTTTCTTTCCCTGCTGTGCAATGGAAATTGCCAGATTCGCCGAAAGTGTCGTCTTACCTTCTCCCGGGATCGAACTCGTAACAAGCAGGGTCTGGTATTCCTTTTTCTCCACATCTTTCATAATACGGATACGAAGCTTTCTTATCGCTTCCAGATAACTCATGGAGATTCTTTCATTTAACAGGCTCACTGAATTATAAAATGTCTCTTTTTTACGCTTTTTCGTGCGGACATACGGGATACTTCCCAGATCCTGCAGATTGATATTCTTCTTCAGATCCTTTCTTGACTTCACAGTCCTTCTGGAAAGCACATACAGCAGAAGAATCACACAACCTATGATCGCACCTTTTAAAGCTCCACGCTTGTAAGATCCACGTATAACCTCCACACGTTTGGTATCTGTCGGGATACCGGTCTCATCCAGAATCGTAAGCTTGGTCTCTCCAAGTACGAATTCCGCAACTTTCGGATAATTCTTTATGACTGATTTTAACGTCTTATATGCCATCTGCGGATCATTTCCCGATACGGATATTGTCAGAAGATTCGTTCCGTCATCCGCTTTAACATCGATCGATCCCGGCATAGAATCAAGCCCCATGTCCTCAGCAACTACATCCTTCAGTACACCACTGGTAAGAATATACGGGAACACTTCCGCCATCTGCTGGGCAGACTGTGCATTCACATAGTCCATGCCGCCGACAGATGTCACCGACACTGTTGCCGATGCCACATATTTTGACTGATAACTGGTACTCACCGAGAAATAAGACTGTACTGCGCAAATAATTATAAGCCCGATGAACAGCCACCACAGCCTCTTCACACCATGATAAACATCCAACATAATATTCGTCAGATCAATCTTCTCAGGCGCATCTACACGTTCACTTCCTGATTTGTCTCTATAATCGCCCATATACTCTACATTCCTTTACTTCTTCCATAATTGCCGTAACGTCCGTATTTGCTGTATTTACCATAATAATGTCCCACCGGACTGTCCACCAGGCCGGAGAACGATCTTACACCGTTCAGTACAACTCCCAGTACCTTACCTTCCTTGTCACGGAAAGCGTCCATTACTTCATTGATGTCTTCAGCCAGCATATAATTCTGCTTTGCCACGATCATAACCGCATCTGCACAATGTGCAAATATCTGCGCATCTCCGATGATTCCTGCCGGTGGTGTATCGATGATCACATAATCCACAAATTTCCTGCATGCCGTCATCAGCTTATAAAACGAATCCGAGTTAAGCATCTCTGTCGATGAGGAATAGCAGTTCTTTCCACCCATGAACAACATATGCTTTCTGGTACACGGAACCATGACATCCGCAAGAGATCCGTTTCCTCTCAGATACTCTCCCAGTTCATTCTCCTCTTTTGGCTCCATACCAAAGATCAGGAACTGCGACGGTCTTCGGATATCACCATCTACCAGCAGTACCCTCTTGGACTGTTCTGCCAGCGTGATCGCCAGATTGGCGGCAACCGTAGATTTTCCTTCATTTTCAGATACACTGGTTACCACGAGAACTTTCTGTTCATTCTTTGCCATCCGGTATTCTACCTTGGCCGCCAGTTTCTTATAACTTTCCACGAACCGGAAGCTTGCTACCGGATCATCAACCAGGATCGCTTTTTTCTTACGCCGGAATATATCCCGGATCGTCTTATATTTCCATTCATAACTGATGGCTCCGAGACTTCTGGCATCCAGCTTCTTCTCGATCTCATTCTCCTGTTTAATAGTATTCTTCATATAAGAGAACAGTCCGAGGAGGATGAGCACCAGTGCTCCTGCCACAAGTCCGCCCTTCTTAGCCTGTCCGCCTGCATCCAGCGGATTATCCGGTGTATACGGAACTTTCGGCTCCTCCAGCACATCCATAACCGCACTGCCCACCGTATACAGCGATACGCTGCTATAGTTATCCATGACCGTACGGATAATATCTATGGAATCCTTCGGCGTATCTGCCGTCACACTTAAGACCAGCATATTGGTACCTTCCAGCACCTTTGCATGAATGTCTGCATCCAGCTCTTCCACCTTCAGCTTCTCACAGATCTTCTTCTCCATAATGTTACTTTTTAATATCTTCTCAAATGTCTTCGCCATTGTGTTGGCCGAGCTCAGATTACTGTACGCATTCGCATCGCCTCTGGATGCCACCACAAATGTCGCCTGCGTTGTATACTCCGGAACATACCTGCTGCTTACAACTACATAAGTTAACAACGCTCCCGCAATTGCCCCCAGGATGATCACCCACCAGTTGGACACTATATCATGCACAAGAGTATACGGATCCAGGTCTGTATCCATAAATGCGGGCATGTCATTTCTATTATTACTTTCCATCCTGTGTTCCCTCCTGATCCTGTACCACAACGAATAACTTTGTCACCGCAGTCGGTGCTCCCTCTGCCGTATAAGAATATTCCACCGGATAAACCCCTGCTTTGGAATAATCCACTTCTGATTTCACACTGATCGCTTCTCTTGTACCTGCAAGAGCCTCTCCGTCATCCGCATACGTATATGCTGCACCATTCATCTCCATACCTTTGACATAAGACATCGGATCGATTTCATGTCCTACTGTTGTATATGCGATATAATCCGATAATACCGGATATTCTTTCATCTGCTCCTGTCTGTCACCGGATTCTGTTACGGTCACTTCGAGAGGCACTGAACACACATCACCCGCACTGTTACTTACCTGTACGGTCACTTTGTAAATTCCTGCAGCTGCATTATACATACCATCATCCAGACTGGTACGTATCTGACTGGTCAGGTCACCGTCAAGGCAATCCTCTGCCTTCATATTCTCCGTAAGGTTCGCCTTCCCCACCTCTGTTGTCGAATATCTAAGCGGTGCCTTCAGATGGATCTTCGGCGGCGTGTAATCTTTGTACTGTACGGTTCTTTCCAGTGTCCCTACCTGATTCGCCTTATCGAATACCACATACGTAATGGTACGCCTGCCCGGCGCAATAAAATGCGACATCGAAGCGATACGTACAGACGATGTCAGGTCACCGTCACGGTTGTCTTCTGCTTTGACACCTTTCAGAAGTACTTTCTTCTGCTTCTTCTGATCGGTCTGCACACTCAGTGTCACCGTCTTATCCTTACAGGTGATCACCGGCGGTGTATGGTCTTCCAACATCTTGGACTTCACAGTATATCCGGCAAATATGACACAGGATGCCACAAATATCAGGCATACTGCTATTTTTAGTCTCCTCATAATTCTTCTCCTTTATTGTTAATATAGCTGTTGCCGTCCGGAATACGGGACCGGTTCTAATCTCAGGATTTCCCGGTTGTCACAGATCCTTGCCGGATTATACTGAAACAGCACATCCAGATGGTTCTCGGAATACTCCCGGCTCAGTTCTTCATACACATCCATCATATACGGCGTCCTCTGAAGCGGGCTGTGTGCATCACTTGCGATCACAGAAATCAGATTATGCCGCAAAAGACTGTCGGCCGCACGCTTCGGTCCTCCTCCGAATCTTCCGAGGAAGCTTCCCTTATTCGCCTGAATCACATATCCTTTTCTGAACCAGCGGTACGCGATCTGCGGATAATCCTGTATAAATTCATACCTTTCCACATGGGCGATCACCGGTCTTGCTCCGACTTCTTCAACTCTCTTCAGAATAGAATCCGCAAATTCAGGATCTTCATCAAATGCAAATTCCATCAGTATGTACCGGCTCTGGTTAAGCGGCATGATCTTATGATTCACGATCAGCTCCGGAAGGTCTTCTGTCGAAAATACTTCCATTCCCGGCAGGATCTCTATCGGGATCTTCTCTTTTCTGACCGCTCTGACCACACTTTCATATCTGTCAATATATTCTCTTCCGAAATAGTTCCCATACATTCCCGGGATATTGCAATGCGGGGTCGCTATGATCTTGTCCACTCCGCTGTCTGCTGCCATACGTGCCATCTCCAGCGTATCATACACATCTTCGGCTCCGTCATCAATCCCCGGGAGTATATGCGCATGTATATCTATCATCTCATCATCCTTTGTAATTTATAGTCTTTTTTATTATATCATTTTCAAATTATGGAGTAAAGAAAACGATACTTACTATTTCTTACTTGTCTCCTTCAGATATCTGACCGTTGCTTCTGTGTATCTGCACAGATATTCCGGCACGCCGTCTGCCTTTCCGGTCTCCGCAATTGCCGCTGCCACACAAGTGTTACATACCTTTCTAAGCTTACAACTACTGCATCTGGCCGAAATTCTAAGACTCTCTGTTTCTTTTTTTGTAAACTTCCACGCTTCCTCAAACTCCACATCCCGAAGCGGTATGCTTGGCTTATCCAGTACCACACAGGATCGCATCTCGCCCTGCCAGTTCACCACAAAAGAACTCTTACCGGCGCGACACGCCATCTGTCCCGGAACGGCCTCTCCTTCCGGAGTATTCTCTGCTTCGTCTAATCGGATCTTGCGGTATTGGGCAAATACTTCTTCTCCCATCTCTCTTTGCAAAACTTCCACTCTTGCTTTTGCCGCCATCTCCGGATCCAGTCTGGCCTGATTATTATAGGCATGATTTCGTTCTCTCACGGACGGATACATATAAGTATCGATCCTCACCGGAGCATCCAGTGATTCACCAAGCTCTATGATCTTCATTCTGTCATCTACATTCGCCTTTGCAAGACTTCCATTCACTTTCACATCAATGTTCCTCTCCCGCAAAAGCCGGATGCCGTTCACCGCCTTATCGAATCCTCCCGGATAATGGCACAAACGCTCATAGGTCTCATTGCTTGCACCATATAATGTAATATTGATTCTTCTTGGTTTATTTTCCGCAAAAAAATCTGCCCACGCCTCATCGATCAGCGTTCCATTCGTGTTAATCGTAATAATCATCCCCAGTTCACGGAGTTTTTGATATAACTCGCGGAAATGTGGATACAACAGCGGTTCTCCACCTGTCAAAAGAACAAATAACGTCCCGGCTCTCATCATATCTTCTGCCGTTTTCGTCCATTCTTCCATCGTACGCAGCCTTCCCACTTCTTCCATCTCTTCTC
>OGZP01002490.1_pt1 | contig 11603 bp, 10 predicted proteins | sample 1576811 | NCBI WGS metagenome assembly OGZP01 (sample SAMEA3541553, study PRJEB24748) | human gut metagenome | biome: human gut; feature: human-associated habitat; material: faeces | place: China | collected 2012
GGAAACGGTTATCGAAGCTTGTAACGGAACCGACGAACGCCTTATCTACGTACTGTTCCGGAATCCAAACAACATAATCGCACGATCATGGAATTTCATGATTTTTTGTGTGGCTGGATCAAGGAAAACATTTTATTTCCTAAAATCACCTCGTAGTTGTTTTCGCTGTCTAATTGATATTGGATCAAATCCGCATATCATCTTTACTGCTATAGCGAAGTCTTGACATAGCGCGTGCTAAGGAAGCTTTGGACATATGATATTCCCGAATACTTTGTTCCTGTCTCAACTGCTCTTTTGCACGCTCTTTTGCTTCTTTGGCACGACGTACATCGATCTCGTCCGGATGCTCTGCGGTATCCACTAATACACTGACACGATTGTTGATCACCTGTGCAAAGCCACTGCCGACCACGCCGGTGATCCACGCTCCGTCTTCTGTCTGAATACGTAATTCTCCAACATTAACGGCAAACACCATATTTTCGTGATGCGCCTGGATTGCTTTCTCTCCGTCATGCAGCGGCAGAACGACCTGCTCACATCTTCCGTCAAAAAAGACACGGTCACAGGCAATCACTTTCAGACTAAATGTATTCATGCCCCCATCTCCTTCGCACGCTCGATCACATCATCGATCGTACCTACATTGAAGAACGCTGCTTCCGGATACTCATCCATCTCACCGTCAATAATTGCCTTGAATCCTCTTACCGTCTCTTTCAGTGGCACATACTTGCCCGGCACGCCGGTAAAGTTCTCTGCCACATGGAACGGCTGGGATAAGAACTTCTGGATCTTTCTTGCACGGTATACCACGAGCTTATCCTCCTCGGACAGTTCCTCCATACCGAGAATTGCAATGATATCCTGCAGTTCTGTGTACTTCTGTAAAATCTCCTGTACTCTTCTGGCGGTCTCATAGTGCTCTTTTCCAACGACGTCCTCCTCAAGGATACGGGAGTTGGACTCAAGCGGATCTACCGCCGGGTAAATACCCTGCTCTACGATCTTTCTGGAAAGTACCGTGGTGGCATCCAGATGTGCAAATGTCGTCGCCGGAGCCGGGTCTGTCAGGTCATCTGCCGGCACGTAAACAGCCTGTACCGAAGTAACAGATCCGTTCTTTGTGGAGGCAATCCGCTCCTGCAGTTCGCCCATCTCCGTCGCCAGGGTCGGCTGATAGCCTACTGCAGACGGCATACGTCCAAGCAGCGCGGATACCTCAGATCCTGCCTGTGTGAAACGGAAAATATTATCGATGAACAGAAGTACATTCTGATGCTCCTCATCGCGGAAATATTCTGCCATCGTAAGTCCCGTCTCAGCAACTCTCATACGTGCTCCCGGCGGCTCGTTCATCTGTCCGAACACTAACGCCGTCTTATCCAGTACGCCGGATTCCTTCATCTCAGACCACAGGTCATTTCCCTCTCTGGAACGCTCTCCGACGCCGGTAAAAATGGAATATCCGCCATGCTCTGTCGCAATGTTGCGGATCAGCTCCTGAATCAATACCGTCTTACCGACTCCGGCACCTCCGAAGAGACCGATCTTACCGCCCTTTGCATACGGTGCCAAAAGATCGATGACCTTAATACCGGTCTCAAGCACCTCAACGACCGGGCTCTGATCCTCAAAAGATGGCGGATCTCTGTGAATCACCCAGTGTTCCTCACCGTCAAGGCTTTCGCCTCCGTCGAGTGTATCTCCGAGCACGTTAAACAGTCTGCCCAGGGTCTTATTTCCAACCGGAACCTTGATACCGCCGCCCTCGGCAATAACCTCCATATCCTTGCATAAGCCCTCGCTTGCCGCGAGCATGATGCAGCGGACGGTATTATTGCCGATGTGCTGTGCAACCTCCATCACGCAGCGCTTTCCGTTGTTGTCCACTTCAAGCGCATCTTTAATATATGGAAGGTCATTATCTTCAAATTCTACGTCAACGACAGGTCCCATGACCTGTACAATTTTACCTTTCTTCATACAAGCTCCCTTCCGCTTTATTTCTTTTTCTTGTTCTTCTGCGCTTTCGCACCGCCGCTCACCTCTGTGATCTGCTGTGTGATCGCCGCCTGCCGTACCCGGTTGTACTCGATCGACAGTGTCTGTATCATGTCCTTTGCGCTGTCCGTTGCCGCCTGCATTGCCATCATTCTGGAATTATGCTCGCTGGCAAACGACTCTACCAGCGCACAGTAGATATATCCTGTGACATAGTTCGGTACTACATGCTCCAGAATCGCCTCCATGGATGACTCCACCCGGATCTCTTCCTGATAGATATCCGCAGGGGCAGGATGCAGGAAGTCTTCCTTCACAAGCGGAAGGAGTTTCATCTTCTCCGCATTCATAGAAAAAGAGTTTTCCATCTTTGTGTAGATGATATATACCTCGTCAAGCTCATTTCCCGCGTACAGATCCATGACGTGATCCGCAATGACACGCGCGCGGTGTAACGACGGGTTCTGCACGGTATACTTGAACTCCGCATCCACCGCGAGACCCTCTTTCGCAAAATACTGGCGTCCGAGCTCGCCGACGACAAACAGCTTATTGTTCTCGCCCTGCGTGAAAAGCTCATGCGCCATCTTGATGACATTGTGGTTGTATGCTCCTGCCAGTCCCTTATCCGCAGTGATCACGATATATCCACGCCGCTTTTCTTCCTCCGGAATCTCCTTCTTCTGGTCGAAATAGCGGTTCTGCACCTCCGGAATGTGGCGCAGGAATCTGGAAATGGAACCCTGAAGTGCATAGAAATAAGGTTCCGTCTGCTCAAGCTTCTGCTTGGCGCTGCGCAGTTTGGCAGAGGATATCATATACATGGCGCTTGTAATCTTCATGGTATCCCGGATACTTTTCATTCGCTTTTGAATTTCCTTGGTATTTGCCATGCTCTATCACCTGCTCTTATATTCTTTGACCGCCTCTACAATCTGCTCCGTAATCGCATCATCCAGCACTTTTTCCTCGTTGATCTTCGTCACAAGCTCCGCGTGCTGTACATGGATGTAATCTAACATACCCATCTGGAATTCTTTCGTCTTTGCCGTGTCTACGTCCAGCATCAGACGCTTGTTGGCAGCGACCAGCGTGATGACCTGATCCGCCAGGCTCATCGGATGGCAGAGCGGCTGCTTTAACAGCTCCATCAGGCATTTTCCGTGCTGTAACTGCTCTTTTGTCATGTCGTCCAGATCGGATGCAAACTGTGTGAACACTTCCATCTCACGGTACTGCGCCAGATCAATACGGATCGTACCGGACGCTTTCTTCATCGCCTTGGTCTGCGCCGCACCGCCGACACGGGATACGGAGAGACCGACGTTGACTGCCGGGCGCATACCGGAGAAGAACAGATCACTCTCCAAAAAGATCTGACCGTCTGTGATGGAGATCACGTTGGTCGGAATGTATGCGGATACATCGCCTGCCTGCGTCTCAATGATCGGCAGCGCCGTGATGGAACCTCCGCCCAGCTCATCGGAAAGCTTGCTGGAACGCTCCAGCAGTCTGGAATGCAGATAAAATACATCTCCGGGATATGCCTCACGTCCGGGAGAACGTTCCAGCAGCAGGGACAGTGCACGATAAGCTACCGCATGCTTGGACAGATCATCGTATACGATGAGGACATCCTTGCCCTGATACATAAAGTACTCAGCCAGTGCGGTACCGGAATAAGGTGCGATGTACTGCAGAGGTGCAGGATCGCTGGCGGTTGCGGATACGATAATGGTGTAATCCATGGCATCGTTCTTTTTCAGGGTTCCTACCAGTTTTGCAATGGTGGATGCCTTCTGGCCGATAGCCACATAGATACATACCACATCCTTGCCCTTCTGGTTCAAAATTGCATCGATGGCAATGGAAGTCTTACCGGTCTGACGGTCACCGATGATCAGCTCACGCTGTCCACGACCGATGGGGAACATGGAATCGATAGCCAGAATACCAGTCTCCATAGGCACGCCTACGGACTGTCTGTCCACGATGGAAGGTGCCGGCTGCTCGATGGGACGATAGCCTTCTTCCTTAATAGGACCTGCACCGTCAATGGGTGCTCCCAGAGCATCCACGATTCTGCCTTTGAATCCGTCACCTACAGGAATACCGGCTCTCTTACCGGTACGAACGACTCTGGTGCCTTCGCGGATCTCGGTATCATGACCGAACAGGATACATCCGATCTCATCTCTGCGGACATCCTGTACCATACCTTTGACACCGGAATCAAAGATAACGATCTCGCCGTACTCTGCATGGTCGATACCATTGACGTTGGCGATACCGTCACCTACCCAGCTGACAGAACCGATCTCATTTTCCTGTGCCTGTAAGTTGAAATCCTCGATCTCACCTTTCAGAATGGAAATGATGCCCTGCTCACTGGCGGTCTTTCCTACCTGGGAAAGCTTGTCTGCGAACTGCTTCATACGTCCATTGGTACTCCAGTCATAGACCTCGTTACCGGCACGGATGATGAAACCGCCGCCAAGAGAAGGATCTTCTTTGGTCTCAAAGACCATATCCTCTCTGTTGTATTTCTTCTGGATAAAATTACGGATATTCTGCAGCTGCTCATCGGTGGGCGCTGTCACATAGGACAGGGTTACAACGAACTCTTCCTTTTTCTCGGGAGAGACTTCTCTGTATGCGGTGCAGATATCATCCCACAGATAGACGTCTCCGTTGTCACACAGGACTTTCAGAAAATCTCTGATCTGTAAGGGGAATACTTTTTCTATTACATTGTGCTTGGCAGACAGTGATACAGCAGGGGATTCGAAATCCAGCTTCACCTGCGGTACGGCTTTGAAGATATCGCCTGTCTGACCTACAATGTCTCCGGGGATATTCAGTTCACGCAATCTTTTTGCGTATTCTAAAGCTGTACTAATCAATCTTTTCACCTGTCTTTGCTATAAATTGGTTGTAAAGTTCTCTGTCTGAATCTGCGTTCTGCTTGGCAGCTACCAGTTTTGCAGTAGCTTCCACTACCAGGCCGGCGATCTGTTCCTGTGCCTGCTCGATGCGCTTCTGCTCTTCCAGTGTGGCATTCTTACTGGCATTGTCCATGATCTTTTTCGCTTCTGTCTGGGCATCTGCCACGATGCGGTCATATTCGTTGCTGGCCTTGCCTCTTGCCTCGTTCAGAATGCTTTCTTTTTCTGCCTGAACACCGCTTAAGGATGCCTCGTACTGGCCTTTCAGTTCATTGGCACTGTCCTGTGCAGCTTTTGCATCTGCATATTGCTTATCGATCTCTGCCTGTCTTGCATCCAGGATCTTGTGGATGGGCTTGATCAGGAAGATCTTCACAATGGCAAAGATGATCAACAGATTCAGGATGGTCCATACAATATTAATATCTAATCTCAGCATGTGCTTTCATCCTTTCTTACGTTTCGCTTTCTAATTTCCTTATAACTATCCGAAACTTCCATTCGCAAAACGCTCTTTCAGAGCTTTCTTTTTGCTCATGGAGTTTTAGTCGTCGTAAATCGTCACAAAACAGCTTACAAATACAGGCATTTGACGCTTGTCTGTGACGTTTCCGGCTTCGGATAGTTATGCCATGAACAGAATGATCAGGATACCGATAACGAATCCGTAAATAGCGGTTGCCTCTGCCAGCGCACCACCTAACAGTAAGATCTTGGTGATCTTGCTCTCTGCTTCCGGCTGTCTTGCGACTGCCTCTGCTGCTTTACTTGTTGCGATACCGATACCGATACCTGCTCCGATACATGCCAGTGCTGCAATACCTGCTCCAATAGCTATCATAATTCTTTTCCTCCGTTTTTGTGTGAATTAGTGTTTCATAACTATTCATAATTGCATTCGCAAAATAGCTCTGAATAGTTATCCAGTTACTCAATGGCTTCCTTAATGTACATGGATGTCAGGAATACAAATACATATGCCTGAATCAATCCATCAAAAATATCAAAGTAAAAGCTGAAGGGTACCGGCAATGCTACCGGAACCAGAAGCTTCAACAGCTCCATGATAACGAATGCTCCCAAAACGTTACCAAACAATCGCATACACAGGGACAGGGGCTTGATGAACACCTCCAGGATATTGATAGGTGTTACGATCGCGATGGGTTCGGTAAAGCTCTTGATCCATCCGCCCACACCTTTTTTGCGGATACCTGCGGCTTCCACCAGAACGATACTCATCAGGGCCAGTGCCGCCGTTACGTTCAGATCCTTGGTAGGGGGCTTCATACCGAACAATCCAATGATATTGGATATGCCCAGATACAACAGTACGCTAACCAGATACGGTACATACCGTTTGCCTTCTTCTCCGATCATTCCCGTAACAATGCCTTCCAGCTTTGTCACGATCGTCTCTGCCACCAGCTGTCGTCTGCTGACATTGTGTACTTTGAGGTTGCTTGTAAGGATAATCGACAAGATCAGAATGACTGCCATGACCACCCAGGTGATAACGACCGATTCCGCAATGTCCAGCTGTACTCCACCGATCAGGGGTAGACCTGCCGGAAGCTTAATAGAAAAAGCCGTGTCACAATTCAGTTCCTTGAGCAGTTCTGATGCCAATTCCTCCATAATACCACTTCCTTTCCGTGAACATCCTTGAAAGAGCTTTCACTCCCTCACGGTCGTTGCTATTTTACTCCTATTTATTGAAAAACGTAAGATACATTTTTGCTAATTTGTTCCATGCAAAAATGAAAAGTTATGGCATATATTAACTATAAAAAATGAGGTATCAGAAAATCATATGACAAAATTAGTCATTTTGGGACGCAAATCCCAGACGGGCAATTATGAGACGTTTTTTTCGAAACTTCCCGCCAGAACCGTAACCACACTGGTCCCCGGGGAAGTCACCTCCTGTGATGCCCTGATTCTGCCGGGCGGCGGAGATATCACTCCGGCTTTCTTCGGAGAAAAAAACAAAGGTTCCCGTACTGTTGACATCGAACTGGACATCCTGCAATTTCAGGCCCTTGACACAGCCATTGCCGCCAGGATCCCCGTGATCGGGATCTGCAAGGGCATGCAGGTCATCAATGTTGCCTTCGGTGGCACTATTTTGCAGGATATGTCGGGAGATTCCCTGCACAGTATCCCTTCCGGTGATGCATTCCATACGTCCATTATGACGGAAGATTCCCGTCTTTTCAAGTATTTTCCTATCGAAATGCACGTCAACAGCGCCCACCATCAGAGGATCGACCGCTTAGGTCAGCATCTGAAGATCATTCAGCGCTGCCCCGATGACGGCTGCCCCGAAGCCTTGGAGCATGACGAGCTACCGATCCTTGGGCTGCAGTGGCATCCGGAGCGTCTTCCGGAACAGGCCGGTGAGCCTCTGCTTTCTCTTCTTTCTTCTTATTTCTGAATCTGCGCCCGGGCTTTTTCGCCGGGGCCAGCTCCTCTCTGACCTTGACTTTGGCGATTTCGAACAGGGAGCGGATGATTCCCCGCAGCATCTCCGCGGTCTGGTCGTCCACTTCCTTCAGTGCAGTAACCACCGCATTCATACTCTTTTTCCAGTCAGCGGTAAACGTGATCAGATCATCCGCCTGGGATGCGGAGATGACCTGATAGAGTGTTTCCACGAAGGTGCGGACCTGTTCTTCATTTAAGGACAGTATCCATTCGTTCAGTGCTTCATTCATGATCTTCTGGCTCTCATAAATGTCACCCACATCCACGAAATGGTCCTCCTCCACCAGCCAGGAAAAAGGATCGTGCTGCAAAAGCCCATGGCTGTTGCTCTCCACCACGCGGTAATGAATATCCCGCTCGAAAATCATACCGATCATGGAAGAATGTGGCAACAGCTTCACCACCTTGCCTTCGATGGCATTATAGTGACACTCCTTCAGCATTTCCGGCCGGAATCCAGGCCCATCCAGACTGTAGATCTTCTGGATCCGTTTCTGCACAAAAGGGGCGCATTTCATGGCACTGTAGACTGCCAGATTGCCGCCCTTGGAATGCCCTCCGATATAAAAGGGCTGGTGCAGCCATCCGGTGACCATATTTACATATTTTACACTGTACTCCTGCCCCGGCACCGGTGACAGAAATGCCATGTTGAAATCTTCCTTCCAGCCTACGATAGTCTCATCCGTTCCCCGGAATGCCAGAAACAGGGTTCCGTCATCCAGAATAAAAGTGATGGCGGAGAACTGGGTCTCCCATTCCTTTTCCACCAGATTGATATAGCAGTTCAGCTTCATATCCCGGAAACGTCTGCCACTTAACATTCCTTCGAACAGCGCCCGGTTCTCCTTCTCAAAACGGACATCCCCGAACAGTTTGTCCACGTCCGGACGCTCTGCAATCTCCCGCAGGGTCACGGAAGGGCCATTGTGCCGCACATCGCTGACCATCCCGTCGAATTTCAGATAAGAGAGCTGGCACAATGCCAGACTGTCCACATCATTGAGAGGTTTTTCCCGAAAAGAAATGTCTCCGTATTTTTGCAAATATTCTATTACCGTTCCTGCCATATGCCGCTCCTTTCCGCGAGGAACTTTCCTTGCGTATTTCGCCGGATTGTGTTACGTTCTATATAATGATGCCAGGGTCAAAAGGTCTAAGCCCACATGAGCTTGCTCATAGGTGGGTGAAAGACCTTAGGACCCGCCCCGATATGAGCATAAAAGTGGGATGATAATCCCACGATATGCGAATATTGGGTAGGATTGTGGGAGTGCGTAGCACGGAACAATCCGTAGGCATCAAAGTCGGGGGCTTTTGACCCCGACATCATATAATTATATGGTAACTATTCAGAGCCATGCAAATCATGTCAACATGTACGTCGAATGCTTGCATTCGTAAGAACATTTGATATGATTTATATGGCGAAGTAACCACAATGAGCAGAGAACAGGCCGGCCTGTTCTCCAAGGAAGCCTCATAGAGGCGATTTTGCGAATGTAGGTCTGAATCGTTACATTATTAGGTAGAAATCATAAAGAAGGTGATCCGTCATGTCCACAAAGAATTCCAACTTTTTTTCCAGAGATTGTATGGTACAGGCTCTGATCCAGCTGCTGAAGACCAAATCCCTGTCCAATATTACAATTACCGAGCTGACCGAGCGTGCCGGTGTCTCCCGCATGACCTATTATCGCAATTACCATTCTCTGGATGAAATCTTCAGCAGTTATCTGAAGGATCTGGTAGAATCCTACCGTCAGGATGTTGCGACATGGCCGGACAAGGGCAATTACAATGACTCCCGCAATATGCTGCATTGTTATGAATATTTCAATCATTACAAAGAATTCATTGCCTGTCTGGTGCAGACCGGTCTGGGGCACCTGCTGTTACAGGCACTGGACGGCTACATTCTGGATACCTATTATACCGAAGACAAGGGGCAGGATTTTTATTACACGCTCCGAGCCTTCTCCGGTTCCCTCTACAATATTTATGTCACCTGGATTCTGGAAGATTCCAAAGAATCCGCTGAAGAAATCGTATCCATTATCTGCAAGATCTATTCGTAGGTTCCCCGATCTGTTCTCCATAGTAATTCAGCAAAGGACTGCGCAAAATACGCAGTCCTTTATTATTTGATAATTTATCTCTGATCCAAAGGAACATATTCCAGTTCCTGCATTACGCTCTTGTAAGCGGGACGAATGATCTTATCCATATTGATCAGCTCTTCGATACGATGTGCACTCCATCCTACGATTCTGGCAATGGCGAAGATCGGGGTATACAGTTCCAGAGGAATCTCCAACATGCTGTATACGAAACCGCTGTAGAAATCAACGTTGGCGCTGACACCCTTGTAGATCCGGGATTTCTGGGAAATGACCTCCGGTGCGATCCGCTCGATCATGGAATACAGGGCGAAATCCTTGTCTCTGCCCTTGGCTACCGCCAGTTTTTCCACGAAGCTTTTGAATACCTGGGCTCTGGGGTCAGACAGGGAGTAGACTGCATGCCCCATACCATAGATCAGTCCCTTGCCGTCGAAGGCTTCTTTGCTCAGAATCTTGTTCAGATATGCCCTTACCGCATCCTCATCTGTCCAGTCGGACACATGTGCTTCGATATCCCGCATCATCTCTACGACTTTGATATTGGCACCACCATGTTTGGGTCCCTTCAGGGAGGAAAGTGCTGCCGCAATGACAGAATAAGTATCGGATCCGGAAGAAGTCACGACTCTGGTGGTAAAGGTGGAGTTGTTACCACCGCCATGCTCCATATGCAGCACCAGTGCGGTGTCCAGTACCCTCGCCTCCAGTTCGGTGTATTGTTTGTCCGGGCGAAGCATCATCAGCAGATTCTCTGCGGTGGAAAGTTTCTTCTGGGGACGGTGTATGTACATACTCTCATCGTTGGAATAGTGATTATATGCATGGTAGCCGTAGACTGCCAGCATGGGGAACACAGCAATCAGCCCCAGGCACTGTCTTAATACATTTTCAATGGAAGTGTCGCTGCAGTTTTTATCATAGGAAGCCAGTGTCAGAACGCTCCTGGTCAGTGAATTCATAATATCACTGCTGGGGGCTTTCATAATGACGTCTCTGGTGAAGTTGGTCGGCAGAGTTCTGCTGGACGCAAGAATATCGTTAAAATGTTTCAGTTCCTCACGGTTCGGCAGCTTACCGAACAGAAGTAAATAAGCCACTTCCTCGAATCCGAAATGATCACCCCGGAAGCCGTTGACCAGCTCGATGCAGTCATAGCCGCGATACCACAGCTTACCTTCACAGGGAACTTTTTTGCCGTCTTCCATTTTGAAGGATTCGATCCGTGAAATATTGGTAAGACCTGCGACTACGCCGTTACCGTTCTTATCACGCAGTCCCCTCTGTACGCCGTATTCGTCGAACATCTGGGGTTCCAATCTATCTGCCGCTCTGCACAATCCGGCATGTTCCAACATATACTCTTCGTTTTTCTTCATCCAAATACCTTCCTTTCCCTCACATTTTTATATACTTATTTATCATAACTTTTTGGAAGGGGCGATGTCAATTAACAAAATATAAAATATTCCAATCCATGTAAATATCACCCAATATACGTCGAATGCTCGCATTCGTAAGAATATTGAGTGATATTTATAGGGCGAAGGAATATTATCCCAGAATCCTCTTTGTATTTTCTTTTATTTTCTCCGACAGATCTGCGTATTTTATCAGTTCTTCCTCGGTAAATCCCACAAATCTCGCCTCATCATAATCCCGCTGTGCCAGTGCCAGTTCCTTCATGACCGCTTCCGCAGTGGGAAGGATTGTCACTGTGACCTTGGTTTTACGGTCTTTGCGCCTTGTCTCCGGCTTTTCCGCTTTTCCCTGTACTTCTCCGGCTGCCTTGCTTTTTCTGGAAGGCTTGGGTTCCTTCACTTCCTCTATTTTCAAGAATCCCTTCATGGTCAGGCGTTGCAAGCCGCTGGTCAGGTTCGTGCGGGAGATTCCGGCGAAATCCGCCAGTTCCCGTCTGCTGTCCCACTCGTGCTTTTCACACAGGCACAGAAGCAGCCGCACATCCGCTACCTTCAGATCTCCTTTTAATGCCACCGGCTCCAGATAATGTTCCAGAAGCTTCCGCTTACGGTAAGCATCCCCC
>OGZP01002495.1_pt1 | contig 11586 bp, 8 predicted proteins | sample 1576811 | NCBI WGS metagenome assembly OGZP01 (sample SAMEA3541553, study PRJEB24748) | human gut metagenome | biome: human gut; feature: human-associated habitat; material: faeces | place: China | collected 2012
TCTTTAAGTACGCATAGTGGGCAGGCGTGCCGATGACACGCTTGCCGCCCAGCGGAAAGTCCTTTTTGGTACCGTAGCTTTCCAGATGGTCCTCACCATGGAACAGGCGGGCCACGATGGTGTCGATGGCCTTGTTGGAGGCACAGCCCACCACCGCGTCCACCTCGGGGATCTCTTCCTCGATCTGGCTGCGGTAGCGCTCGGCAAGACAGCCGGTGACGATGACCTTCAGCTCCGGGTTCTGCTGCTTGTAGGAGCAGGCTTCCAGAATGTTTTCAATGGCTTCGGTCTTGGCGCTCTCGATGAAGCCGCAGGTGTTCACAAGGATCACATCTGCTTCGGCCAGATCGGCCACGGTCTCGTGGCCGGCAGACAGCAGGATGTGCACCATCACATCCAGATCGACCTGATTCTTGGGGCAGCCAAGGGAAATACACGCAATTTTCATAGGGGATGATACTCTCTTTCTCTTTTGAGGGGTGCTTTTTATTCTTCTTCCGCTCTTTTTATCGCTTCTTTTATGACCGAATACGCAAAGCCGCGGCGCTGCAGGGCGGCCACCACAAGGTCGCGGCGGCCATCGGCCAGCTTTTTCATGTAGCGGCTGTGCACCAGAGCGGCGGCAGCTTCCAGCTCCGGGCTTTCGCCGTCTGCGTCCGGGGCATAGACGTTTTCCAGCGCCTGCTCGATCTGCGCGCCGGAAAGGCCCTTCTGCCGCAGGTTCTGGGCCGCCGCACGGCGGCTCTTGCGGGCGGCAAGCAGGCTGTGTGCCCGGGCTTCGGCATAGCGGTCATCGTTTACGTAATCCAGCTCCACCATCTCAGCCACAGCAGCCGCTGCAGCCTGCTCGGTAAAGCCATAGCACAGCCGTTCATACAGCTGTGCCGAGGACATCTCGCGCGAGGCCAGCGCATCCAGTGCGCGGGCGCGGGCCTTGGCCGGGTCGGCGCACTTTTCTTCTTCCTGCTTCGGGCGGCGGCGTTTATAAAAGGACATTTAGTCCTCCACCATGATATCCAGTTCGCTCTCGCTGCTGCGGGCAGGAGCCTTGACCACCGGCTCCTTGGCATCTGCAGCCTTGGCGGGTTCCTCGGCCTTGGCCGCAGCGCCCTTGCCTGCCGGGCGGCGGGATGCGTACAGCTTATCGGCATTGGCGCGGATCTGGCCCTCGATGTCGTTTGCGATCTCGGGATTGTCCTTCAGGAACTGCTTTGCGTTGTCACGGCCCTGACCCAGACGGATATCGCCATAGTTGAACCATGCGCCGCTCTTCTGCACGATGCCCAGCTTCACGCCCACATCAATGAGTTCGCTCATCTTGGAAATGCCCTCGCCGAACATGATATCGAACTCTGCCTCACGGAACGGAGGTGCCACCTTATTCTTGACGATCTTGGCGCGGGTGTGGTTGCCGATGAACTGGCCGGAAGAGTCCTTCAGGCCCTCCACGCGGCGGATGTCGATGCGCACCGAGGCGTAATATTTCAGGGCGCGGCCGCCGGTGGTGACCTCCGGGTTGCCGTACATCACGCCCACTTTTTCACGCAGCTGGTTGATGAAGACGCAGACCGTGTTGGTCTTGCCGATGACCGAAGTCAGCTTGCGCATGGCCTGACTCATCAGGCGGGCCTGCAGGCCCACATGGCTGTCGCCCATTTCGCCCTCGATCTCAGCCCTCGGCACCATGGCGGCAACCGAGTCCACCACGATGGCATCGATGGCACCGGAGCGCACCAGTGCTTCGCAGATCTCCATGGCCTGCTCGCCGGTGTCCGGCTGGCTGACCAGCAGATTGTTGATGTCCACGCCCAGCGCTTCGGCATAGGTGGGGTCCAGTGCGTGCTCCACGTCAATGAAGGCCACTTCGCCGCCCTGCTTCTGGGCCTCAGCCAGAATGTGCAGAGCCAGCGTGGTCTTACCGCTGGATTCCGGGCCGTACACCTCAATGATGCGGCCGCGGGGCACACCGCCCACGCCCAGAGCCAGATCCAGACCCAGACTGCCGGTGGAAATGGCATCCACCTGCATGGAGGCGTTATCACCCAGCTTCATCACGGCACCCTTGCCGAACTGCTTTTCGATCTGGGCCAGCGCAGTGGCCAGCGCATCCTTTTTGGCCTCCGGCTCGGTCTTTTTGGTCGCCGGGGCAACGGTGTTGTTGTTCTGATTTTTTGCCATAGCGTGCTGCTCCTTTTCTTCCTGCTGCCCGCCGTGCGCGGGCTGTCCGTATACTTTCCAGTATAGTATACCACAAAATCAAAATATTACAACAAGAAGTTGTTTCTATTTTCACTTTTATTTTTCGGGTCTGTGGGCGATCATGCACCGGTCGTTGCCGCCAAAATCCTTGCGGCACTCAATGTCTGCCCAGCCGTTTGCAGCCAGCAGTGCCGCCACAGCCTGCCGCTGCTGCCAGCCGATCTCCAGCACCAATGCTCCGCCGGGCCGCAGTGCATTCTGGTAATGCTCTGCAAGGGCACGGTAAAACACAAGGCCGTCCTTTCCTGCTTCCAGCGCCATGGCCGGCTCCTGCGCCACCTCCGGCTGCAGATGCCGCATCTCCTCGGCGGTGAGGTAGGGCGGGTTGGATACGATCAGATCAAGCTGCCCTTCCGGCAGGCCCTGCCAGTAGGTGAACAGGTCGCCCTCTACCGGCTGCACCGCATAGGCTGGCTTTGCCTTTGCGCGCAGAGCGTTCAGCGCCGGCCCCCAGTCAAAGGCCGGGGCATCTGCCTGCTCAAACGCGGTAGGCTCCAGCAAGTCCTCCGTCTGCCTGCCCTGCCCTTTCAGGGCGCAGCGGCAGTTCTTTTCCAGATAAACAAAGGCCTCCGGGCTTTTTTCCACGCAGGTCACCTGCGCCGCCGGGCAGAAGCGCTTGACGCCCAGCCCCAGACAGCCGGTCCCCGCGCAGAGATCCAGCACCCGGGGCGCTGCAATGCCCGTCAGGGTATTGGCAGCCGCTTCCGCTACCACCTCAGTGTCTGCCCGGGGGCAGAGCACACCGGGGCCAACGGCAAGGTCAAAATCCAAAAAGCTCCAGATCCCGCACAGGTATTGCAGCGGTTCCCGCTGCTCACGGCGCGTGCAGAGGGCTTCCAGCTTTTCCGCTTCCTCCGTGGTCAGCACCCGGTCGGAAAGGCGGGCATCCCGCCCGGCTGCCACGCGGAACAGCTCCCGTGCATCGTAATCGGCATCCGGACACCCTGCAGCGGAAAGCCGGGCTTCCACGGCCCGCACCGCTTCGCGCGGGGTCAAACCAGCAATTACCATCTGCCATCCTCCGGGTCCTCGGGCAGCACAGGGGTCACGGCGGCAATGGCCACCTCGATCATGCTGTCGTCCGGTTCAAACACGGTCAGGTGCTGCACCCAGATGCCGGGCTGGCGGATGATACGGGTAGCAATGTTATCGGACCGGCCGCACCACTTGAGCAGCTCATAGCTGATGCCCATGACCAGCGGCAGAAGCAGCAGCTTGAACAGCACCCGCAGGCCGATGCTGCCCCACGGCAGCACGCTGTAGAGGAACACGCTGACGATGACCACCAGAATGAGGAAGCTGGTGCCGCAGCGCGGATGGAACCGAGTGTACTTGCGCACATTCTCCACGGTCAGCTCATCACCGGCCTCATAGCAGGCAATGGTTTTGTGCTCGGCACCGTGGTACTCAAACACGCGGTGGATCTCCTTCATCTTGGAGATGGCCACCATATAGGTGAGGAAGATGCCAACTTTCAGCACCGCTTCCAGCACCACCTTGGCCCAGCGGCCCAATGTTACAAAGTGGTTCACGCCGCCCACGATGAGGGTGGGCAGCACGGTGAACAGCAAAATCGCCAGCAGTCCGCCCAGTACGGCGGCACAGGCCAGCAGTGCGTCCTCTGCCTTTTTGCCCAAGTGGTCGCCCACCCATTTTTCAAAGGCAGTCTCTTCCTCTTCGGGGTCGTAGTCGTCACCCATGCTCACCTGAGCCGAGTACATCATGTAGCGGTAGCCCACGATCAGGCTTTCGATCATGGAGATGGCACCGCGCACCAGCGGGATCTTTGTCCAGATGCCGTGGTTCTTCACAGGGTCGATCTTGGTCTCAATGGTGCCGTCCGGCTTGCGCACGGCGCAGCAGATGAGCTTCGGGCCGCGCATCATGATGCCTTCCATCAGCGCCTGCCCGCCGACGCTGGTCTTAAAACGTTCCTTTTTGGGTTGATTCATTGGGTTCTCCTATCGGATCATATTTTTCCCGGTTATTTTACCACAGAATTGTGACAAAATCTTCACGCCTTATGGTACAGCGGCAAGCCCAGTGTGACCACTGTGCCGCGGCCCAGCGTGCTCTTGATGTCCATGGTGCCGTCCAGTGCAGTCATGATGGAATCCACCAGCGCAAGGCCGATGCCGCTGCCCCGCACCGAATTGCTGCCCTTGTAGAACTTGGTCTTGACATTCTCAAGGTCTTCCGGCGGGATGCCGCGGCCCTGATCGATGATCTCCGCAAAAGCCTTGTATTCGCCCGCCCACAGCTTGACCGTGATGCGCCCGCCGGGGGCCGAGTACTTGATGGCGTTGTCCATGATGTTGATGAACACCTGCCGCAGACGGTCCGGGTCGGCATAGACCGGGATCATCTCCTCCGGCTCGGTGTAGCTGAGCACAAGGCCCTCGCGCTGGATGCGTGCTTCACAGAACAGCACCGCATCGGTCAGCTCTGCCACAAGGTCCAGCGGGCGGCAGTCCATACGGATGCGGCCGTTCTGCAGACGGCTGAAATCCAGCAGCTCTTCCACCATGTTGTACAGGCGGCCCGTCTCATTGTTGATGATCTCAAGGCCCTTGCGGTAGTTCTCGTCTGCCGGGTCGTCCAGTGTGCGCAGGGTCTCCACCCAGCCCCGGATGGAGGTGAGCGGCGTGCGCAGCTCGTGAGAGACGGAACTGATGAACTCGTTCTTCATCTTCTCGGTCTCTTCCAGCCCTTCGGCCATCTGGTTGATGGTGCCGCGCAGGCGGTCCACCTCGTCGTGCTCGTTGCCGGTGACCGGCAGGCGCACATCCAGCTCACCCCGGGCGATGCTGGCTGCGGTGCGCTCCACCTGCCCCAGCGGCACCACGATGCTGCGGATGAAGTACAGGCCGGACATCACGGTGAAAGCAAGGATCACCGCCGCGATCACAACACTTACCGCGAGGGCGTTCTTGATCTGCGCTCCCACAAGGGTCAGGCTGGTGACAAGACGCATCGCCGCCACATCCTCGGCGGCATAGGGCACCAGATAGCAGGCCGCCATCACCAGCTCGCCGGACTGGGTGCGGTAGACCGCCACACCAAGGCCATCAGAAGCCTCCTGCGCCTGTTCAAAGTCGATGCCGGTCACAATGCCGTCCGCATTTGTGCCGCTGGAGGACGCAATGACCCCGCCATAGCTGTCCAGCAGCATGAACTCGTATTTGTCCTTATCGGCAAACTGCTCCACCATGCGGCGCAGGGCCACGCTGCGGGTAGCCGCCGTGCTCTGCACCGTATCGCCGGTGTACATTTTCAGCTGGCCGGACACCGAAGAGAACCGCCGGTACATGGTCTGCTGCACGCTGTTATAATAGCTGCGTGTGTAGTTGTACAGGAACATGGTTTCGGCCAGCAGCACCAGCAGCACGGTGATGAGCAGGTTGCCCCGCAGCCACCGGCGGGTGATCCCGCTTCTCATTCTTCCCATCTGTAACCGTAGCCCCACACAGTAAGGATATGGGTGGGATGGCTGGGTTCATCCTCCACCTTCATGCGCAGACGGCGGATGTTCACATCCACGATCTTCACGTCACCAAAATAGTTCTCGCCCCAGACACCCTTCAAGATCTTCTCGCGCACCAGCGCAATGCCGGGGTTGCGGAAGAACAGCTCCATGATCTGGAATTCCACCTGCGTCAGCTCAATCGGCTGGCCTGCCTTGAGCAGCACGCGGCGGTTCTCGTCCAGCACAAATTCGCCGCTGGTGAGCATCCCCAGCGGGTTTTCCTTTTCTTTTTCGTCCCCGCCTGCAGTACGGCCGACGCGGCGGCACAGCGCTTTCACACGGGCCAGCAGTTCGCTTACGCTGAAAGGCTTGGTCATATAGTCATCGGCACCAATAGAAAGGCCGCGGATCTTGTCCTGCTCCTGTCCCTTGGCGCTGAGGATGATAATGCCGATCTTCTGATCGGTGCGGCGGATGGTCTCGCACAGGGAGAAGCCGTTCATGCCCGGCAGCATCACATCCAGAATGGCCGCATCGCAGCCCGACTTCTTCTCCAGCAGCGGCAGAGCCGCCTCGGCGCTTTCGGCCTCCACAGCCTCCATGCCCGCAAGGCGCAGGTTCAGCGCGATCATCTCGCGGATGTTGGCTTCATCTTCAACGACAAGCACTCGTACCATGAACTGTTCCTCCGTTCTTTAGTTGAGCAGATACAGCGCCTTGGACAGGCGGTAATTTTTATCACGGATCTCCACATCCGGGGCAAGCTTCGCCTGCATCTGGCGGGATGCCACGATGCCAAGGCGGGTCCAGCCCTTCAGGCTGGAGGTGGTGCGCACCAGACGCAGGGTCATTATCAGCTGGTCTTCGTCCACCGTGCGCAGCTCCACTGCACCATCATATTGTTCGCTGTCGGTCAGTTTGAGGTTGCCCTCCCACTCCATGGGCAGCTCGATATAGCAGTTGGTCTCTTCGTCCAGCAGCCCGAAGCTTTTTTCCGGGTGCGGGCTGGTATAGTCCATCCACACGATAAAATCCATGCGGCGGCTCTGGCTCATGTTCAGCAGGCCCGCTTCGTCCGGCTGGGTGGGGATCTCCACGATGCCGTCGCCGTCCAGATCCTGACTGACCAGACTGGGCACATTGCGCAGGGATGCGGTGTAAAGCTTTTCGGTGCTGATCTGATCGGCAGGCACCATCTGCTGCGTGTCCTCGTCAAAACGCAGCAGCACGCTGGCCAGATTGTTGCCGGAAATGCCGGTCCAGCCATCCAGCACCAGATAATGCCTGCCGTCCGCACCCACACCCGCCGCCACCGAGGCGCAGCCGGCGAACCGATTGGCGGAAAGGCCCATAACAGCCACCTGCTGGAAGCTGCCCTCTTTATCCACGGTCAGCAGTTCGATCTGCACGCCGCCGTCCTCCAGCGTAGACATCAGGATCAGGTCCTGATTGCCGCCGCCGGTGATATCCTCCACCAGATACTGCTGGTACTGCTGCTCCAGGATCGTGGAAAGCACGCCGTCGGTGTAGGAATACACAGCCAGATAATGGTCGCCCTGTGCCGCTGTATAACCCACCACCAGTTGGGTGGCATCGCCGGGCTGCAGCTGGGCCAGCCCCACCGACTCTACCGTGTCTGCAAGGCCCTCTACGTTCTGGCGCACATGCCAGATGTCGGCATCATCCTTCTGCAGGATGGCAATGCACACGTTGGAGCTTTGGGCGGTGGTGTAAAGCACGGCGGCATCCTGCCTGCCGTCACCGTCCAGATCCTGCAGCAGGAAAGGCGAAAGCAGGTCGCCCTGCATGGGATATTTGAGCTGTGCGCTCTCCCCCAGCCAGTCGTTCAGGGCAGTCTGCACATCGCCGTAATCGCCGGAAAGCTTGGGCGCACGCAGAAGCTCCTCCACCTGCACCTGTTCACCGGGCATGCTGCAGCCTGCCAGAAGCAGGCACAGCAGCACGCAAGCCAACCACCGGCCAAAATAATTCGGATGTTTCAACCGCTGCGCCTCCTCTGTGTGGAAAACTTGTCCGGCCAAAGGCCGAAAACATGCTATTGTCAGTATACCACGGGCCGGGCGCAATTCCAACACCCGAAAACGAGAAAAGGGGCTGCTGCACCACATTTGGTGCAGCAGCCCCTTTGGGGTCCTGATTTTTATTCTTCGGTCTTGTCAAACAAGCCTTTTTCTTTTGCGGCGTTCCAGGTCAGGCAGGTGCGCAGCTTGCTGACGGGGAAGGCCGGGTGGAATTTATTGTTGTCCGCATCGTCCTTCATCAGATCCTGCTCCACTGCCCAGCGGGCGGCCTTTTGTGCGTCGGTATCGCCCTCGTCGATGTCGCTGTAGAGGGCGGTGCTTACAGGCTCCGGCTTGCCGGCGTGCTCCCACAGCAGCTCGGCCAGCTCGATACGGTTGGAGGGCATGGGGATGCCGGGCATATTGATGACGCGGTAGATGCCGGTGCCGGCTTCGTAAGCGATGACGCCCGCGGCAGCACCAATCACCACAGCAGAGATCGCGCCCTGAATGTTGCCGGTATCGCTGGGTCCAACCGGGTCGGGTTCAGGAATGGGGTCCTCCGCGAAGGTTGCCTTTACTTCCACGTTCTTATCCGGCATGGTAAAGGTCACCTTGGTGGGGTCGTTCTCGTCCGGGGTCGTCAGGAAGGTGTCTGCTTTCTGTTCCTCACCGCCTACCTTCACCGTCCAGCCGATGAAGTGCTGTCCCGGTGCAGTGGCTGTCAGGTGCACAATTTTATTCTTTGGCACGGGCACAGTGCTGCCGCTCGGTACGGACGCATCGCTGCCTTCAATGGTCGCCGTCACATGGTCGCCGACCCTCAGAGTGGGGTTCAGAGTGGGGTTGCTCGCAAAGTTTGCCTTTATTTCCACGTTCTCAGCCGGCATGGTAAAGGTCGCCTTGGTGGGGTCGTTCTTGTCCTGGGTCAGGAAGTTGTCTGCTTTCTGTTCCTCATCGCCTACCATCACCGTCCAGCCGATGAAGTGCTGTCCCTCCGGTGCAGTGGCTGTCAGGTGCACAATTTTATTCTTTGGCACGGGCACAGTGCTGTCGCTCGGTACGGACGCATCGTTGCCTTCAATGTTCGCAGTCACATGATCGCCGATGTTCAGCGTGGGATTTCCCTCAAAGTTTGCCCTTACTTCCACGTTCTTATCCGGCATGGTAAAGGTCGCCTTGGTGGGGTCGTTCTTGTCCGGTTTCAGGAAGTTGTCTGCTTCCTCATCGCCTACCTTCACCGTCCAGCCGATGAAGTGCTGTCCCTCCGGTGCAGTGGCTGTCAGGTGCACGGTTGTATTCTCCAGCACGGCGCTGCCGCTCGGTACGGGCGTATCGCTGTCTTTAATGTTCGCAGTCACATGATCGTCGATTTTCAGCGTGGGAATCCCCTTGAAGTTTGCCATCACCTCTACATCAGCATCCGGCATGGTAAAGGTCACCTTGGTGGGGTCGTTTGCGTCCTGGGTCAGGATGCTTGTCGGGTCGTCTTGCTTAACACCATTCAACTTCACCGTCCAGCCGGTGAAGCGCTTTCCCTCCGGCACAGTGGCGGTCACGGTCACGGTGGTATCCGCATCCACAAGGTCCGTAGAGGACACTACCTTCTCACCGACCTTTGCTTCGGCATCCACGGGATTTACGGTGTGCTGCGCGATCAGATAGCGGTATTCCTTGTCAGCATCGTTTTTCTGATAGCCAATGCGATAGTTCTCGTTCTTGCTGATGAGGTTCAAGTTGTTCTGATAATTTGTACCGTTCGTTTTCGCTGTGACCTGACGGCCATGGCTTGGGTCTTCCGTCAGGACGGTCAGTTGTGCATTGTATTCTTCTGCAATGTTGATCTGCCGGTTCTTGCCCAGATAAATATCTGCTTCATCTCCGGAGATCGTGCCAGCCTTTATTGTATGCTTCAGGTTTTGTTCTTCTGTGAGAGAGCTAGACCATTCCTTCAGCTTAATACCATTTTTACCTGTGATTGTACCACCGGTAATTTCCATCGATGCCACGCCATCAAGAATAGCATTGCCCTTTGGTGCTGTAACACTGCCGCCCTTCAGAAACAGCATACCGATATTTTCAATCGCATTTGCATCTGCATTCGGATTGCTGATTGCTGTCACCATTTCACCGACTTGATCAATATACAATTCATCCTCATTGCAAATTGTCGTCGACTCGCTTCCTCCATTGGAAACTTTAAAAGTGCCGCCATTGATACACATCTTTCGACTGTTGTAAATTGCACAACCTCCTTCTGTTCCTGTGAATGTACCTCCATTGATATAGAGTGTACTTCTACCATTACCCCGCATATTATAGACTGCGCTTTCATTTGCACTATAAGTTCCGCCATTGATCGTTAGTGTTCCGTAATAATTATCGATTGCGTCGCAGTCCGTTCCTGTTACTGTCGCATTGTTCACAGTCATTTTTGTGTCTGCGCCAATATTTCCCAGCACGCCGTTGGAAATATCGTTAAGAAAGGAATAGTATATATCGCTTCCAGTATAAGTACCCCCGTTAATAACCGTCTCAGGTTTAGTTTCTGTATGCGACTCCCAAATGTGCACGCTTTCGTTCAGGACGGCTCCCTTATTCTTTGTTCCGGATACCGTTGCGTTGTTCACTTCCAGGTGTCCGTTGGTATTGTAAAGTGTTGCTTCAAGTTGATCTGCTGTTCCTGCACCGCCAGTTGCGCTATATGTGCCGCCTTCAATCGTAACTGTTGCGCCGTTGGTAACGAGCACTGCGCTGCATCCGCCCGTATGGGACACGGTTGCACCTGTTAAGTTTGTTGTATTTGCACAGCGAATCGTTGCAATATAAGAATTATACCAGCTGTTTGACGAGCTACAGTAATTACCTCCTGTAATTTCAGCAATTCCCTCATTATATACAGCCGTCGGTTCTCCAGAATACTTAATATCGTTCAGGTATACTGTTGCATTCGGATTTTCCAAATCGAACATGAACTCCTGTGTACCATCGGCTTCCGTTGTATAGGTTCCGCCATTGACATAGATCGTATATGTATGCGTATGGACAGTCGCAAGAGTTTTCAAAAACGCCTGACCATAACTGCTGACAGTATGTCCGTTATTCTTGATCGTCAGCGTGCCAACATCGTAGACAGTAATACCAGCAAATCCTGTTATCTCCCCTGTAATTTCAATTGTTACGTCCTGACCTGCTGCGTCAATATTAACGCCGCTGCTGTCTACCGTTTGAGGAAATCCATCATCATCTGTATAGTACCTTGCATAGTCTCCGCCTTTCAAAATATATGTACCGGCCGTATTAATCTCATGAAACAGCTTCGTATTATCCAGCACGGTTCCCGTAACTTCCTGCGCACTCGCGCCATTTTCCTGTTCTGCCGCCCCCGGCTCCGCCGCAAATGCGCCCACCGGCAGAACCGACAGCATCATGCACACCGCAAGCGCTGCACTGAGAAGTCTCGTACTCTTTTTTCTCATGTTCTCTTCCTCTTTTCGTTTGTTATTTTGCAGGCACCCACCCCAAAAGGCACCGTCTGCCCTTCAAGTTTACCCCCCCCCCCATACAACATATCAAGAGGCATTTTAGCAGAAAATAGGTTCGAGTTTTTAGTGGAATTGTGAAAATGTTTACGGCTTGGCCCGCTATTCCCGGGAACATTCAGAAGCAATGAAAATGCCACGCAAAAAAAAAGCCCTCTCCCATTGCTGGGAAAGGGCTTTTGAACACTGTATCAAACAGTCAGAGCAGATCAGACGAGCTCCAGAACTGCCATCTCAGCTGCGTCGCCGCGGCGAGCGCCGATCTTGATGATGCGGGTGTAGCCGCCGTTGCGGTCAG
>OGZP01002504.1_pt1 | contig 11546 bp, 9 predicted proteins | sample 1576811 | NCBI WGS metagenome assembly OGZP01 (sample SAMEA3541553, study PRJEB24748) | human gut metagenome | biome: human gut; feature: human-associated habitat; material: faeces | place: China | collected 2012
CAGCTGAGATTCTTAGAGATAAATCTCAGAATCAGTTTATTTTTCTGCATGGCATTTAAAACGTAATCTACAATAAAAATAATCTTATCTTCGAATTCGGGGATGTCGGCTGTCTCAAGAGCTTTGTGTGCTCTCTGGAAAAGTCGGCTGGCTGTCCGTGCGATCAGCCGGTCGCGTATCTCGTATTTGTCTGCAAAATATAAATAGAACGTTCCTTTCGCAACTCCGGCCTTTTTTGCTATATCGCTGATTGATGTTTTCTCGATTCCCTGATTCAGAAATAAATCGTATGCGCTTTGAAAGAGAGCATCCATTTTCTGATGCTTGTTTTCATCTACTTTTCCCATGATTCATTCCTCTTTTCTTTTGAATTATCTTTATTATAAAATCAAAATGACTCAGCGTCAACTTTTTTGTAGAAAAATATTGACTTGTGGTCATTTTTGAGGTATAGTAAGTGCGAGCTAGAAAATGACCAGTAGTCAAAAAGAAGAAAGCATACCGACAGGAAAGTCAGTAGAGGCTTACAGGAGGTTTTTAAACATGAAGAACAGGGAATACAGAGTATTAGTTACACTTGCACTTATGGCATCACTTGTAGTTGGAAATATTGCAGGAACATCTGTAAATGTGCAGGCGGCAGATAATAAAGATAAAAGTACAGAGACAAAGAAAACAAGCGAAACAAAAACAAGCAGCAGCGCAACACCTGCAAAAGATGAGACTGTATATGTAAAAGTAGATGACGCAGGAAACCAGAAAGATGTTACGGTATCGGATCAGCTGAAAAATATTTCGAGTCTTGGAACAATCGATGATGTATCAGATTTGAAAGACATCAAGAATGTAAAAGGTGATGAAACCTTTTCTGAAAATAACGGTAAACTGGCCTTCTACTATATCGAAAACGGTATGGGCAAGAGCTGGAAATGGCTGGCGAAGATCTTCGCTTTTATGGGTGTATGCGTAGGATTGTTCGGTATCGGAACCTTTACCCAGATCAACGGTATCACCAGTGCGGTACATAATTTCTTCGATGCAAATAATGCACATACCGTACAGCTCTTCGGCATGGACTATTCCTGGAGCGTGGTGATCTCCGGAATCCTTTTGACCATCTGCGTGGCACTGGTTGTTATCGGTGGATTAAAGCGTATCTCCACCGTGGCACAGGTCATCGTTCCTTTTATGGCAGTGACTTATGTAGTAGCCTGTCTGTTAGTATTGATCTTTAATGTAACTGCCATTCCGGCAGCTATCGTAACCATTGTACAGAGTGCGTTTGGTATGCGTGCCGTAGCCGGCGGTGCTTTGGGAGCGGTTATCATGGCAATGCAGAAGGGTATTGCGAGAGGTATTTTCTCCAACGAAGCCGGTATCGGTAGTGCACCGATCGCAGCGGCTGCAGCGCAGAACGACTCTCCTGCCAAACAGGGTCTGATCTCAATGATGGGTACCATCATTGATACTCTGATCATTTGTACCATGACCGGTCTTACGATCGTAATTACCGATTCCTGGAACGTAGGTCTGGACGGCGTGGATGTTACCACCAGAGCTTTCCAGCAGGGGCTGCCTTTTAACAGCTCTATTGCATCCTTTATCCTGATGGTATGCCTGGTATTCTTTGCATTTACCACGATCCTTGGTTGGGATTACTACAGCGAGAGATGCCTGGAATACCTGATCGGTCAGAAGCCGAAGGCGATCAAAGTATACCGTTGGATCTACATTGCCTGCGTATTCATCGGACCCTACATGACTGTTAAGGCAGTATGGACCATCGCAGATATCTTCAACGGTCTGATGGCGATCCCGAATCTGATCGCACTGCTGGCATTAAACGGTGTTGTGGTGGCTGAGACCAAGAAATACCTTGACAATGCCAAGAAAAAGTTTTAAAAAAGTTCTGTAGCCCTATCATGCGGGAAAATCTATATTTTTCTCGGAAGTGTAGAAGTGAGGAACTATATGAAAGATCTTACAAAGGGCAGACCGTCAGTTTTGATACTGACGTTTGCCCTTCCTATTTTTTTGGCCAATTTATTGCAACTTACTTACAGTCTGGCAGATACCCGCATCGTAGGTACTTTTCTGGGAGATAATGCCCTGGCGGCAGTGGGGGCCACGACGACGCTGAGCAATCTGATCGTACAATTCCTGATGGGAATGTGCAATGGCTTTGCTATTATTTCGGCACAGTGCTTCGGAGCGAAGGATATGGACAGATTGCGCAGATCCTTGGGCAATTCTCTGGTGCTTGGCCTATTGGCAGCTGTGGTACTGACGATAGGAGGGCTTGTATTTTTGCAGCCGATCCTCAGATTTCTGAATGTGCCGGAAAATCTGCTGAACACAGCAACACAGTATGTATCCGTGATCATAGCGGGACTTGTTGTTACATTACTATATGATGTATTAGCGGCGACCCTAAGAGCGATCGGAGATACCGTGACCCCGCTGATCGTGCTGGCGGTGTCGGTGGTGCTGAATATCGGAGGAGATCTGCTTCTGATCGTGGTGCTGCATATGGGAGTGCTGGGTGCCGCAGTTGCTACTGTGCTGTCGCAGCTGATCGCTGTGGTGGTGTGTGCGGTCTATCTGTGGGAAAAGTATGAAATTCTGCGGATACGTGTGGATGATCTGAAGCTGCAGGATGCCGGAATGCTCCGCAATATGTTAAGCTCCGGTCTTTCCATGGGATTCATGAGCTCGCTGGTCAATATCGGTACATTGACATTGCAGACCTCCATCAATAAGCTGGGACAGAATATTATCATTGCCCATACGGCAGCCCGCAAGATCTCCGAGATCTTCATGATCATGTTCAGCGTCTTCGGTCAGACAATGGCGACCTATTGCGGACAAAATCTGGGAGCGGGCAAAATCGAACGGATCCGCAGAGGAATCCTGTTGGCAACCGGTTATACCTGCATCTGGTGTACGCTTAATATTGTGACTGCTTATACCATCGGTGACTGGCTGGTATGGCTGGTCACCGGCAGCAAAACTCCGGAAGTGATCTACAATGCCACATTATATCTGAAGGTAGATACACTGTTCTATTATGTGACAGCGGTAATCTGTATTGTGAGAAACTCCATGCAGGGACTGGGAGAGCGGATCGTACCGCTGATCTCCAGCTCGTTGGAAATGATAGGGAAAATTGTGATCGCGGCGACGCTGGTTCCCATGTTCGGATACCCGGGTGTCATCGCAGCGGAGCCTATTGTGTGGTTTATTATGATCATTCCGCTATTGATAAAGATACTGCGTATGCCGGTCTGGAAGCAGAAAACTTAACTGTTTCGTAAACAAAAGAGATATTTTCACTTAACGTTAAGGAAAAATGACCAAATTTAACAATAAAATACTTGTAATTTTGTCGAATTGTATTACTATATGGAAAATGTTACAATGAATTTACCGAGAAAATACTTAAACGTTTTCGAGATGGACCGAATGTGATAAAGTCTTTTACAGAAAGGCAGATGTGGTAAGTATGAAGAAGACAGAGAATAAGAAAACGAAAGTAAAAGGGAACAAAAAGCCATTTTTCACAATTTCGAAAAAGATACTGGCATTGAGCCTTCTGCCGATGATCATTGTATGTGCACTGGTGGCTGCGGTTGGGGCCAAAGCATTAGAGACCGGAATTGAGAAACAGATTGAGCAGTCTCTGCAGATCGTTGGTGTCAGTGTGGATGAAACCTACACGAATCTGTATGAAGGCGATTACACCAGAGATAAGGGAGGCAAGGTGCGCAAGGGCGGCACATCCATTTCCGGGGAGACACAGTTGATCGATGGATTGCAGGAGAAGACAGGCTTCCAGGTGTCTTTTTTGTATGGAAATATGCGTCTGATCACGACATTGACCAAGCCGGAAGGAGGACGTATTAACGGTACGGCGCTGGAAGACGATGTCTATGCACAGATTCAGACTGGGGAGGCTTTGTTCCTGACGGACTGCAACATTTCCGAAGTAGATTATTATGTATATTATCAGCCGTTGATCAATTCTGATGGCTCTGTGATCGGTGCCATCGAAGTGGCGACGCCGATGCAGAATGTCAAGGATACAATCTCGATGCAGGTCAAGGATATTATTCTGATCGCTGTGGCATGTGTTCTTGTGGCGGCAACGCTGGTAAGCGTATTATCCCGTAGCATGGTGAAGACCATGAAGAAGACGAAGCATTTCCTAGGCAGGATCGTGAACGGAGAACTGGATGCAGAGCCGGATGAAAAGCAGTGCCGTAAAAAGGATGAACTTGGGGATGTATATCGTATTTCTGTAAAACTGCAAAAAACTCTCCGTTCGATCGTAACAGAGATCAAGGATTCCGCGGATGATCTGACAGCATCTTCCAACAAACTGATCAAGATGGCACAGGATACCCAGGAATCTGTGAATGATGTATACCATGCTGTCGGCGAGATATCAGACGGCGCAAGGAATCAGGCCAATGAGACAACGGATGCTAATGAAAATGTAGTGCGTATCGGCGAGCAGATCGAATATATATCTGAGGAAGTAAAATCTCTGACGGATTATGCCGGCAGGATGGCAGAAGCGGAGAAAGCTTCCGAAGAGATCATGAAGGAATTGAACGGCTCCAACGAGAGCACCAAGGAATCTGTCCTGCGGGTAGCGGAACAGATTACGGATATGAACGGAGCAATTCAGAATATCACCAAGGCAGTATCCATGATTCAGGATATTGCGGACGAGACAGATCTGCTGTCACTGAATGCCAGCATTGAAGCAGCCAGAGCCGGAGAAGCGGGAAGAGGCTTCGCAGTGGTGGCAGAGCAGATCAGTAAGCTGGCTGATCAGTCCAAGCGCTCCGCAACCGAGATCGAGCAGATCATCCAAAATATCATGGAGTCTTCCGGCAGAATGGTGGAGATCATGGGTGAAGTGGAAGCCAACATGAATCACCAGCAGAGCAAGTTAGAGGAGACCGGTGTGAAAACTGCGGCAGTAGCGGATGGTGTGGAGAATTCCCTGCAGCATATTGACGGTATCCGGGAGAAGATGGATGTCTTAGGACAGTCCGGAAGTGCGATCCGTGATGTAGTGGAAGGATTGTCGGCAATCTCCGAACAGAATGCAGCATCCGCAGACAGTACCATGCAGGCGGCTCATGGCATGAGTGATACAATGACAGAACTGATGAATTCTTCTGAGAACCTGTTGGCATTAGCGGATAAGCTGGAAAAGGTACTGGATGTTTTCAAGGTATAAAGAGGGTGCTGGAAGCTGTCCGGCAGGGAGATAACATATAAATGACAGAAAATGCAGTCCGTTTTTCATAGAAAACCGGACTGCATTTTCGTGTGCTTTATTGACGGGGATACCATCATGAATTACAATATAAGGGATGTGAGGAATTACGTTATGAATTTAAGGTCTTTCACCCACTTATAAGCAAGCTCATATGGGCTTAGACTTTTTGAGCCTGGCATAATATCATACAGGAGAGAAGGAGAATGCAAATGAAAGAGTTGGAACGAAGTAACCGGGTGGCCATGATAGCACATGGTGTGATCAATGCATGTATGCTTTTCATTAGCGTGATCGGATTTGTTGAACACACAGTGTCGGTTCCGGTATTGGTAGTGTTACTGCTTCTTGGGATCATACCGGTTCTTGCAGAATTTATTTGTTGGAAGAGGGATCATGCGACCAAAGCTATAAAACATCTGTCACTGATCGGATTTGCGTTGTTTTATACGGTGCTGCTTTTTACGGCACAGTGCAACATGGTGTATGCATTTGTAATTCCCATGATGTTTGCAGTCATGCCTTATCATGATGTCAAGGCATTTGTGCTTATTAATGTGGGGACGGTGGTAGAGAATATCCTGGTGGTGCTCCTGGGAGCCACACAAGGGGGATTTGGTTATCTGGGGCAGGACGCAGGATTTATACAGATTTCGGTAATGATTCTGCTGTGCATTACATCCATCTATGCTACCATATCCAACCAGAAGAACACTGATGAAAATATAGAGAGCATTACAGCTGCGCAGGACCGCACGGAAGCAACCTTACGTGAGGTCATGGAAATGAGCAGCCGGATGGAGACTTCAGTAGCTGATATCACAGCGGAATTGAATAAACTGGAAACTGCCTTTGACAGCACAAAAATAGCCATGGAGGAGGTGTCTGCAGGTTCCGGTGAGTCTGCCGCGGCGATTCAGCAGCAGACGGCACAGACGGAGGCTATTCAGGAAAAAGTAAATACCGTGAGTGAAGTGGCAGAGACGATCGGAAACAATATGGAACATACGATAGAAATACTGGATGCCGGAAAAGAAGAGATGACAGGTCTGAAGGAGCAGGCAGAGGATTCTGCAAGGAACAGTGAGCTGGCGGCACAGAAGCTGGAAACGCTGGATCATTATATGCAGGAGATGCATTCCATCGTGGAAATCATCAGTAAAATAGCGAATCAGACCAGTCTTCTGGCGCTGAATGCCAGCATAGAGGCAGCCAGAGCCGGTGAAGCCGGCCGCGGATTCTCCGTAGTAGCTACGGAGATTTCGGGAATGGCCACCCAGACAAAGGATGCTACCGGCAATATCGCAGAGCTGATCCAAAATGTATCCGGAGCGATAGGAGAAGTGGTAACGGTCATACGTCAGATGATAGATGGCATCGGCAGCCAAAGGGAAGGAACGATGCGTGCGGCGGACAGCTTCACAGCAATTGAAGACAGCAGTTATATGATCGTGGATAATCTGGGAGAGCTGCTTCAGATAGTAGAAGCTCTGAAAACAGCCAACCAGGAGATCGTGGATTCCATTCAGACAATCTCAGCGACTACGGAAGAAGTATCCGCCCATGCCAGTGAGACGCTGGAAGCGGAAGAGAGAAACAGAGAGATTCTGCAGAAAATTACTGAAAATATGAATTCTATGGTAAAAAAATAAGTAACGGTTCCTGTGACAGAACGAACAGGATAGAAACAGGAGTGACAGAATATGCATGACAACGGGGTGACTTTACAGAAAAAGGTGTTACAGAATCTGGATATACCGTATTCGTATGAACTGGCAAAACGAATGGAGCAATACCGGTCACATCCGACACTGGGGTATCGCCCGGCGGGTTCTAAGGCAGAATTTGAGACCGGAGAGATGCTGAAGACAGAAATGGAAAAAATCGGACTGTCTGAGGTTACAAAGGATGCTGTGACGGTAGACGGCTGGGAATTTCATAAGGCAGCGTTAAGCTACACGAATGCAGTCGGGGAGATCGTGTCAGCAGAATTGGGAGCCTATCAGACAACCTTTGTCACCGATGGCCCGAAGGAATTTTCCATGATGTATCTGGGAAAAGGAACGGAGACGGACTATCATGGAAAAGATGTCAGGGATAAACTGGTATTGGTGGAGATTAACCAGAGAGATGAGTGGTGGATCAATTATCCGGTATACCAGGCACATCTGAAAGGAGCTGCAGCCCTGATCGCAGTGCAGAGCGGCGGCTACGGCGAAATCGACGATGAAGCTCTGAATGCACAGGATATCGCCGGACCGGAGGATGCTCCCGCTTTTTCCATTTCCAGAAAAGATGCGGCAGGCCTGTTGGAGCTGCTGCGTGATCAGGAGGAAATAACGGTCACCTTTGATGCGGAATCCAGGGTGACCAGAAACTGCACGACTTATAATATTGTGGGTAAGATTCCCGGGAAACATCCGGACCGCATGGTGCTTTTGTCTGCACACTATGATTCCTATTTTGACGGATTCCAGGATGACAATACAGCGGTCGCCTTGATGTTTGGTATTGCAAAGGCGTTGTGGGACAGTGGTTTTCAACCGAACAATACCATTGTGATCTGTGCCATGGCATCCGAGGAATGGGGCGTGGTGGATTCCAATTTCGACTGGTCTACGGGAGCTTATGAGCAGATATTTACCGCACATCCTGAATGGGTGGGCAAGGTGATCGCAGATCTGAACTTTGAGCTTCCTGCGTTAGCGCATGGTACCAGAGCGAGGATCCGCAGCTGCTATGAATACGTTAGCTTTCTGGAGGAATATCTGGCGGATCTGCCGAATCTGACGATAGCCTATCCGGAAGAGACAGCAGTGACATCTCCGATCGAGACCTGGTCGGATGATTTTTCCATGGCGATCGCAGGTGTACCGTCCATGGTAAATGATTTCACCGGCGGAAGCTTTATGGAGACCCACTACCATTCCCAGTTTGACAACGATGAGTTTTATGATGAACAGGTATATCGTCTGCATCACGAGCTGTTTGCTCTGCTGATCCTGGCGCTCGATGAAACGGCAGTGGTACCGTTGCAGTTTTCACCGGTGGTGCAGCGGATTCGCAAGGGCTTGGAACAGTGTCGGGAGATCTGCTACCGCGCCGATGTGGCGGGGCAGCTGGGAGAGAAAAAACGGGTTTTGCTTGAAAAAATTGAGGAACTGGAGATTTTAAGTGACCGGGCACTTAGAAGATGCCGGGAGGAATATGAAGCGGTAGAGGAATACAACCGTAACTACAAACAGTTGCTTAGAGATGGAAAATACGACGAGGCGGAGAAACTTTTCCGGCAGATCAGACCGTTGGAACAGAAGCTGCTCGCAAGGTTCCAACAGGAGCAGGACGCTTTTGTGCGGATTGACTGGTACGGAAATGTGTTGTATCCTCATGAGATATGCAGTGCAAATCTGAGACTTCTGGGCGGAGCGGTGAGAAATCTGAAGGAACAGAGACTTTCCTCCGCACTTCGTAAGCTTTATCAGGTAGACAACAATGCCTATGCCTTTAATTTTGATGAAGAAGTATATAGGCATTTTACGGATTATGTATTCCATCAGCCGAAGGATCGCCTGAAATGGGGTTACGGAAGGCTGCCGGAGCATGAAAATCTATATGGAACGGTCAAGCAGCTTCTCCAAAAAGAAAAACAACTGGAGACGTTGACAGGATCCGGTATGAAGGAAATGGACTACCGGGAAGAAATTACCAGCCTGGAGCATGCATGCAGCAAGCTTGTGGTCAGCCTGATGAATATCGTGCAACAAATGGAGAGATCTGTGACAGAGATATTCGAATTGTAATGATGGCGAGAGCAGAGCACGGAATGATCCACAGACAACAAAGCCGGGGATCGATATCATCATAATAAGGAGATAACAGTAAATACAATTATGGAAAGTGATAAGTTATATCGTGTGCAGAAGGAAGACCTTCCGAAAGTGGAGAAAATGCTGAATCAGTGCTTTGCACACGATCCGTTGTACGAGACGCTGATTCCGGATCCGGAAGTCCGTAAAAATCTGATGCCGGAGCTGTTTAAATGTGACATGGATGAATTTTATGCGACCTGTGAGATCTTCGCAGACAGCGCGGATCTGAACAGTGTATTGGTGGTATCGGATGAAGCGGAGCCGTACAATGTATTTCAGTTCTATTTTACAGAGGCCATGGCTGCTTTACAGACGGATTCCTATCTGATCAAGGAGGATCCTTCGTTAAAGACATTTCGGAATTTTATGAAGGGTGAGGATTATCTGAATTCCAGCTGGACGGATCAACTGCATCAGAATCAGCGTCTACATATCATTTATCTGGCGGTGGATCCATCCATGCAGCATCACGGAATTGCAGCGGAGCTTCTGGAGGAAGCCATCGACTATGCCCAGAAGCACAAGCTGATGATCTCCCTGGAGACTCATAATCCGAAAAACGTGGAATTTTATGAAAAATTTGGATTCAAGGTATATGGCGTGATGGAAAAGAATTTCCCACTAAAGCAATACTGTCTGATCCGTGAGGTACAGTAATATTGCTGAAAATTTTAGAAAAATCCGGAAATGCAACTGCCGGTTGACAAAATTTCAAGGGCACTTGGTAGTTGTCAACCGGCTCTTTTGTTATGATTTTCCTATGTCGACGATCTATGTGTGCACAAGAAAACATTAATAAAAGAAGGAGAGAATGAAAATGATCCTGTCAGAAAAAATAATAATGTTGCGTAAGAAATATGGGTGGTCCCAGGAGGAACTGGCAGAACGCCTGGACATTTCCAGACAGTCTGTATCCAAATGGGAGAGCGGAGCCTCAATCCCGGATCTGGAACGCATTGTCAGTATGAGCCAGTTGTTCGGAGTTACTACGGATTACTTATTAAAAGATGAAATGGAAGAGACGGAATTCACCGATGGAATGACACCGGAGATCACAGAGGGCAAAGTGATCACGGTGGAGGAAGCTAATACTTTTCTGGAAGCTACGAAAAAATATGCTGCCCGGATTGCTCCGGCGGTATCCTTATGTGTGCTCTCTCCTGTTGTATTGTTGTGGTTGTTGGGAATGGCAGGTGCCAAAAGAGGAGCGGTTACAGAAAATGTCGCAGGAGGAATCGGTCTCATCGTACTGTTACTGATGGTGGTAGTTGCGGTAGCGGTATTTCTTCTCACCGGAATCCCGTATAATAAATATGAATATCTGGAAAAAGAAAAGCTGACACTGCAATATGGGGTGTCCGGAATCGTGGAGAAAGCAAAAGAAACATTTGCGGGAACCTACCGGATCTGCATAACCCTGGGTGTTGTATTGTGTATTCTGGGAGTGGTACCGTTGCTGGCAGTATCTATTTTTTCGGGAATAATGGTTATGCGGTAATCCTTGCTACGGATGCTTTGCTCATTGTAGTGGCGATCGCTGTATGGCTGTTCGTGTGGTCCGGTATTATCTGGGGCGGTTATCAGAAATTGCTTCAGGAGGGGGATTATACTGTGGAGAATAAGGCAGTTAACCGGAAGTATGAGCATGTGACAGCAATTTACTGGTGTGTCTGGACAGCGGTTTATCTGGCTATCAGCCTGCCGACGATGCGTTGGGACATTACCTGGGTCGTATGGCCTGTGGCCGGAGTATTGTATGGGGCACTTCTGGCGTTTTTGAAGATAAAGAATCGGAAAGCAGAGCGCGAATAAGCGGATTGCAAGGGGAAATACGGACGGCGTGAATAAGGAGCGGAATATATGACAGTGGTATGCCTTGTGATACTGGCAGGAATTTTCTGGGGAGATTTTTTCTTAAAAAATTATATAGAGTCGCATGTGGACGAGCGGGAAGAACGAGAGATCTGCAGGGGGGAATTTCTGATCCGCAAGCATCACAACAAAGGCATGATGCTCAATGCCGGACAGAAGAGAAGGCGTCTGGTGGCTGTTGTTTCACTGGCGTTTACACTGATATTGACCGTTGTCTTTATCGTGAGTCTGGGACATCGAGGCAACAATTTGCTGCGACTGGGACTATCGCTGTTGCTTGGTGGTGCCTTCAGCAATACCTATGACCGCCTTCGCAGAGGTTATGTGGTGGATTATGTGAGCTTCCCGGTGAAATGGCAGGCGTTCCGCAAGATCGTATTCAACTGCTCAGATTTCTGCATTATCATCGGTGCGTTGTTATCGGCGCTTGGAATGCTGTAAATTGAGAGTTAGTGAAATGCATTGGCAAAATCCACGAACTCCCGGAGCATGCGATACACATGTCTCGATGTAAG
>OGZP01002513.1_pt1 | contig 11508 bp, 13 predicted proteins | sample 1576811 | NCBI WGS metagenome assembly OGZP01 (sample SAMEA3541553, study PRJEB24748) | human gut metagenome | biome: human gut; feature: human-associated habitat; material: faeces | place: China | collected 2012
GATAACAGCCAGGTCGCTGTTAGTTACTTCCAGGATTTTTCCGTCGCTAATGAGGCTCCCTCATTGTTGAAGGTCTCTGTGTCCGTATCAGCTCGATGCGCTGCCACAGCCAGGCTCTCACCGTGAAGCTGAAGAAGGACCTGTCGGTTGAAGAGATCGAAGCGAAGCTCGCCGCCGCGAATCCCTGGGTGAAGGTGATCCCGAACGAACGCGAGGTCTCGATCCGCGAACTCGCGCCGTCCACCGTCGCCGGTACGCTTTCCGTGCCGATCGGCCGTATCAGAAAGCTCGCGATGGGGCCGGAATATATTTCCGCCTTTACGGTGGGTGATCAGCTCCTCTGGGGCGCCGCTGAACCGCTTCGCCGTATGTTCCGCATTCTGGTTGACTTCAAGAAGGCGGCCTGAGCTGTTAAAGGCATCCGGAGCGCCCCCCCGCTTCCGGATGTCTCTGAAGTTCAGAAAAGAGCTCCTGGAGCGTCACTCCCGGAGCTCTTCGCTTATCCGGAGAAAATCTGTTCGGACACCGCGGATTTCATACTGCTATACGTCCGGGGGCCGGTTTCTTTAGAATTAGGCGGGACAGATGCCTGCGGAGCACGGTCAGCAGACCGCGGTTTGTCAGGCGAAGAAATAAAGGATTTTTGATCAAATGCCGGTTCTGAAACGATTATTCGCTTCGGCCTTGGCCGCAGCGATCGCTGCAGCTTCGCTTCCCGCTCTGGGCGACACGCCCGGACCGTCAGCGTCGGCCCCGATGCCGTCGATTACAGCGCCGGAAAGCGCTGAGCAGAGCGCGACTCCCGCTCCGGCCTCTGACGTGACTCAGGAAATTCCCGCAGTGCCCCATGTTCCGGTCCCGGCCGATCAGGAAGAGGACTCGTCCTGGGCCTCATACGCAGCCCTCGGAGCGGCCATTCTGATGCTCGCGCTCCTTTGGTTTATGAGACGCGGCCGCCGCAATAAGAAGCTTGAGGAAATCCGGAACGCTCAGGAAGAACTCTGGAACCCGGTGACGGTGGTGCCTTTCGGAACCCGGGACTCGGCGGTGAAGACGGAAGAGGCCGGGCTGAAAGCCGTGACAGATACGGTGGACGCCGTGATGGCAGCTGAAAAGGAAGCGTCGACCGGCAGCTCAGGGATTCATGAAGCGGCGGATAACGCGGCGAAAAGCATTGCCGCGATCCGAGGAGGACTTCGGTCGGCTGACGAATCCCTGCCGCCCGCAAGGCCGGAACTTCCGAAGCCTGAGAAGAAAGAGGATCCCCTGGATCCCAAGACCGCCTATCGCGAGATGCTGGCTTCGCAGCTGAAGCTCGCGCGGGACTTCCTGTCCCGCGGCGCGGTTGATGAGGCGCGGGAACTCGCGACCGATGTGGCGAAAGGCGGCGTCGCGGAACTCAGCACTGAAGCGAAAAAGTTCCTCGATGAGCTGCCGCCCGCGGTGAAGAAAGAGCGCGGAGTCTGAACGGATGAAGATCGCGCTTGGAATTCAGTACGATGGGACCCCTTTCAGCGGCTGGCAGGTGCAGCCTGACCGGCCGACCGTGCAGCAGACGCTTGAAGAGGCGCTTGGAGCCTTCGCGGGTATCGGGCAGCCGGTTCCTACAATCTGCGCGGGGCGCACTGACACCGGGGTTCACGCGACAGGGCAGGTGGTGCATATCGAAGCCCCGGTTGAACGCCCGATGAACGCCTGGGTGAGGGGAACAAACAGTTTCCTTCCACCCGCTGTCGCTGTGCGCTGGGCAAAGCCCGTGCCGGAGGATTTTTCAGCCCGTTTTTCCGCGATCGGGCGGACCTATGAGTACTGGATCGTGAATGAGCCGGTCCGGGTGCCGCTTCTTGCCGGACGGGCCGGATGGTGCTTCAGGCCGTGCGATGTGGAGAAGATGGAAGAGGCCGCGGCGGTCCTTCTGGGAGAGCACGATTTCACGAGCTTCCGGGCGGCTGAGTGCCAGGCGAAATCTCCGGTCCGCCGGATTGACTCTATCCGGTTCACGGTCCGCGGGAACATGATCGGCATCCGTTTTGAAGCCAATGCCTTCCTGCAGCACATGGTGCGGAATCTTGTCGGGAGCCTGGTTTATGTCGGCATCGGCAAGAAACCGGTCGGGTGGCTCGCCGATGTCCTCGAAGCCCGCAACCGGGCGCTCGCCGCTCCAACCTACGCGCCTGACGGGCTTTATCTCGTCGGCGTGAATTACGGAGAGGCCGGAGACGCGGCCGGACTCCCCCGCTATTCCCCCACATTCATGGGACCTTTCTGATCATATCCTGCCGCTTTTGATAAACTTTTTTTCACATTGCTTTCTTTTGCGAGGAAAGTTTTTCGGATGCAGGGCCGGTTTTTACTCCGGAGCAGCGGCTCCGGACCGCACGCGGTGCAGGTCAAGGTGTGCGGATTCACGGATGAAAAAAATATCAGCAGTGTCGCGTCGCTCCCAATCGACGCGGCCGGGTTCGTGCTGTTCCGTAAAAGTTCCCGCTACGTGCCGTCCGACCGGCTCGACTCCCTGATCCGGACGCTCCCGGACCGCGTGACCCCTGTTCTTCTCTTCGTGAATCCGGATCCGGACGAGGTTTTCGCGGTAACGCGCCGGCATCCCGAAGTGCTTCTGCAGTTTCATGGTGATGAGACACCGGAGTTCTGCCGCGCGTTCGGGCTTCCTTACATGAAAGCAGTACACTTTGAAAAACCGGGGGATTTGCTGCGGGCTGAAGCCCGCTACCCGGATGCGGCGGCTATTCTTGCCGACTGCCCTGCGCCAGATTCCGGCGCAGCGCCTGGCGGCAACGGCACCGCCTTTGATTGGGAGCTGGCCCGGTCTGAAGCCGCGTCTCTCACGCTGCCTCTTGTACTCGCCGGAGGGCTGAATGCGGAAAACGCCGCAGCAGCCTATTCGCTCCTTCACCCCGCGGCGCTGGATGTCAGTTCCGGCGTCGAGGATTCCCCAGGAATCAAGTCCAGACAGAAAATCCATGATTTTTTAGGAGCGCTTCGCTGAGTGCTTGCAGCAGAGGCGTCTCCGGCCGGAAGAGATTTCCTCTCCGGCTTCTTTGTCGATAAAGGAATCGTACATGTACAACATGCCTGACAAAAAAGGACACTTTGGTCCTTATGGCGGCGTTTTCGCGTCGGAAACGCTGATCTATGCGCTTACGGAGCTGAAGAATGCCTATGAGCATTACCGTAATGATCCTGAATTCGACAAGGAGTGGCGCGACGAGCTCAAGCACTATGTCGGCCGTCCTTCCCCGATTTACTGGTGCAGACGGCTATCGGAGGTGACAGGAGGCGCTCAGATCTATCTGAAGCGTGAGGACCTGAATCACACCGGTGCCCATAAAATCAACAACACCATGGGGCAGGCGTTGCTCGCCCGCCGCATGGGAAAGAAGCGTGTGATCGCGGAAACGGGCGCGGGGCAGCATGGCGTCGCGACCGCGACGGTGGCTGCCCGTTACGGCATGAAGTGCTGTGTCTACATGGGCGCGGAAGATATCGAACGCCAGGCCCCGAATGTCACCCGCATGAAGCTCCTTGGGGCTGAGGTGCGTCCGGTGACGACGGGCAGCGGCACACTGAAGGACGCGCTGAATGAGGCGATGCGCGACTGGGTGACGAATGTGGACGACACGTTCTACATCATCGGCACGGTCGCGGGTCCTGCGCCGTACCCTGAGATGGTGCGTAACTTCAACGCGATTGTGTCTGAAGAGTGCCTTACGCAGTTCCCTGAACTGACGGGCGGGGATCCGGACTATATCGTCGCCGCGGTGGGCGGCGGCTCAAACGCGATCGGCGCTTTCTATCACTACATTGACCGTCCAAACGTGAAGCTGATCGGCGTTGAGGCGGCGGGGCTAGGGCTCCTTTCCGGGAAGCACTGCGCGTCAATCGAATGCGGGAAGCCGGGCGTTCTGCACGGGAACCGCACGTATCTGCTTCAGGATAAGGATGGGCAGATCACGCCGGCCTACTCAATCTCCGCGGGGCTTGATTACCCGGGAGTCGGTCCTGAGCACAGCTATCTCGCGGATATCGGCCGCGCCGAGTACGTGGGCATCACGGATGACGAAGCGATGGACGCCTTCCAGAAGCTCTGCCACATTGAAGGGATCATCCCGGCGCTTGAGTCGAGCCACGCGCTAGCCTACGCGCTGAAACTTGCCCCGACGCTTCCGAAGGATAAGAAGATCCTCGTGAACCTCTCGGGCCGAGGTGACAAGGACCTGGGAATCGTGACGAAGTACCTTAAGGCGCATGAAGGAGAAGAGAAATGAGCCGTCTTGAAAAGCGTTTTGCGTCCCTTCAGGCTGCCGGGAAAAAGGCCCTGATTCCGTATATTTGCGCGGGTGACCCGTCGCTTGAATCCACGGTGCCGCTGTTGCATGAACTCGTCCGGTCCGGGGCGAGCGCGATTGAGCTCGGCATGCCGTTTTCTGACCCGATGGCGGACGGTCCGGTGATTCAGCGGGCGTCTGAGCGGGCGATCAGCCGCGGCTCGAATCTCGACTTCGTGTTCAATTGCGTGAAGGAATTCCGGAAGACGGACAGTGACACGCCGATCGTTCTCATGGGATATGCGAATCCGGTGGAGTGCCGCGGTCAGGAAGCGTTTATCCGCGACGCGGCAGAGGCGGGGGTTGATGGTGTCCTGATTGTCGACTACCCGTTTGATGAGGTGCCGGAATTTTATGAGGCGGTGAAGAAGGCCGGGATGGATCCGATTTTCCTTCTCGCGCCGACCTCTTCAGATGAACGCGTTGAACAGGTATGCCGTCTCGCGACAGGGTACCTCTACTACGTGTCGCTGAAGGGAACCACGGGGGCCGGAAACCGGCTCGATATCGCTTCGGTGAGACAAAACGTCGCGAGAATCGAGCGTTACGCGAAGTGCCCGGTGGCTGTGGGGTTCGGTATCAGTAACGGCGAGACGGCGCGCGAGATCGCTTCCGTCTGCTCAGGCGTCATCATTGGTTCCGCCCTGATCCGTGAGATGGATAAGACCCCGGATGATGCTGTGGGTGCTGCCGGCCGGTGGCTCGCCGGAATCCGCGCGGCGCTTGACGCCGCATAGCGGGATTTAAGACACATCGGAGCGGTCCGGATACCGCCGGACTGTTTCGGATTACCATCCGTGCGGGTACCCCCGCACGGTTTTTTTGTTGTACCCTAGTGTGACTTAAGCAAAAGGGAGCTTTCGATGAGCTGGATTGACCGCCTTCGACCGAAAATCAAGAAAGAAACCAACGCGACGCAGAGCCGCGTTCCTGAAGGCCTCTGGAATAAATGCCCGAAATGTGATCAGGTAATCTACAGTCACGAACTGGAAGCCTCTCTCATGGTGTGCCCGAAGTGCGGCTATCACATGAGAATGGGTGCCCGCGCGCGTCTTGAGGCGTTCCTCGACTACGATAGCCCGAAAGAGGAAATCGGAGCCGAAATCCTCGCGAAAGACCCTCTCAAGTTTGTTGACTCGAAGCCCTACCCGAAGCGTATCGCCGAAGCCCGCGCGAAAACCACGGAAACTGACGCGCTGGTCGTGATGGCTGGTGAGCTGAAGCATTACCCGGTGGTCGCCGCCGCATTTGAATTCGGTTTCATGGGCGGATCGATGGGGTCTGTGGTCGGAGAGCGTTTTGTCCGCGGTGTCGGCTATTCGATCGACCACAACTGCCCCTTTATCTGCTTCGCGTCTTCTGGCGGTGCCCGCATGCAGGAGGGTCTCGAATCCCTTATGCAGATGGCGAAGACATCTGCCGCTGTGGCGGAGCTCTCAAAGGCCGGTCTTCCCTTCATTTCGGTCCTCACTGATCCGACGATGGGCGGTGTTTCCGCGTCGTTCGCCTTTGTGGGCGATATCGTGATCGCGGAGCCGGGTGCCCTGATCGGCTTTGCTGGTCCGCGCGTGATTGAGCAGACCGTCCGCGAGAAGCTTCCTGAAGGCTTCCAGCGCGCCGAGTTCCTTCTTAAGATGGGCGCGATCGATATGATTGTCGACCGCCGGGAGATGCGCTCCACGATCGGCCGCGTCCTCGCGATGCTCGCGAAACGGCCGCCCCGGGCGCATGACCTGCCTGCGGCAGTCTAAAATCAAGCCTGGCTCTCAGTTAAGCCTCCGGAGAAAACCGCTCCGGAGGCTTTCTGCATTAGAGCCCGGAATTTTCTTATAGGTCTCAGGAAAAATGGAAAGCAGGAAGACGCTCGGTGAGTGGCTCGACTATATCGAAGCAATGCATGGCGGAGCCGAGGTGATTGATCTTGGGCTCGGCCGGATGACGGAAATGATCTCCCGGATGGGCATTCACTTTGACTGCCCGGTTTTCACCGTGGCCGGCACAAACGGGAAGGGGAGCACCTGCGCGATGCTCGAATCTATTTTCCGGTCTGCCGGTCTCCGGGTCGGAATGCATACGTCGCCTCATATGCTGCGGTTTAATGAGCGGGCCTGGCTTCTCGGGCGTGAGGCAACAGATGAAGAACTCTGCCGCGTGTTTGAGGAGGTGGAAGAGAAGCGGGGTGACCTGATTCTCTCTTACTTCGAATTCACGGCGCTGGGCATTCTGAAGCTCTTTATGGACGCGAAGCTTGACGCGGTGGTGCTTGAGATCGGGCTTGGAGGAAGGCTTGACGCCATCAATTCGATTGATCCCACGGTTTCCATTGTGACCACGGTCGGAATTGACCACACAGCGTTCCTCGGACCTGACCGTGAATCGATCGGTCGCGAAAAGTCTTTTGTCTATCGGGCAGCCCCTTGCCACGCCGCGGTCTGCGCGGATCCTGAGCCTCCGAAGTCACTTCTGCAGCATGCCGAAGAGATCGGCGCTGATCTCCGGTGCGTCAACCGTGACTTCCGCACGGTGGAGCACGGGGACGGCACGTTTGACTACGAGGGACGCACCTGGTCACTCAAGGCGCTCCCCCGCCCGGCGCTTGCCGGAGAAATGCAGATCGCGAACGCGGCCGGCGCTCTCGCGATGCTGGAGGCCGCGGACGAACTGAAAGCCATCCATGTGGGGCGCGAAGCAATTGAAACGGGACTCCGCCGCGTGGTGATCACGGGGCGCTTCCAGCGTGTTGCCGAGTCTCCCGCGATTATTCTGGACGCGGGTCACAATCCTCACGCCGCTCATGAACTCGCGCGGAATCTCGCCTCACTGCTCTATAAAACGCCCGGAAAGACGATCGCGGTGGTCGGCATGCTGAAGGATAAGGACCGGTTCCATGTCGCCGGCATCGTGAAAGATGAGATCGATGAGTGGCGGATCGCATCGCTCACCGGTCCCCGAGCGAGCACCGCGGATGACCTCGAAAAGGAATTTCTCCGCGCCGGTGTACCGGCCGAACATGTAAGAAAATTTGAAAATATTCCCTCCGCGCTTGAATTTGCGAGGGGAGAAGCCTCTCACGCTGATAGAATTATCGTATTCGGGTCTTTCGTGACGGTTTCTGCCGCGATTGAAGCTCTCCGGAAAGACGGCTTCCAGGTGGATATCGTCCCCTAGACGAAAATAAAACAGACAGAGTAGGCATTTCTCTGGCGCGGATCTTTCCTTTGAGGAAGGATCCCGGCCGGAGCGGTTGTGGAGAAGCGGGTAATGGGGATCAGTTTCTGGCATAAAAAGAAAGAGGAGCCGCAGGCTCCGAAAGCGGTTCCGGAAAACGGAGTCAATGCCGTGAAGCGGTCCGATACAGAGAGCGATGCTCCGGGCGGTGTTCGGCTTCGCCGGATTGCGGTCGGGGCCGCTGTCATTCTTTCCGCGATCGTGATTGCCGGACCGTTTGTGGTGAGTGAACGGGCGGTGAAAGCGGAGTCTCCCGCGAAGACCGAGATCCCGTCACCTCCCGCGGTTTCCCAGGCGGCACAGGCGCAGCCGGCGTCCGCAGCGGTCGCGACCGCGGCAATGCCTCAGCTCACTTCTTCTCCCGCTGCCGCGTCGCCGGCCGCTTCAGCCACCGTCCCCGCTGCTCCTGGCGCTGCCCAGCCGATGGCTCAGGCCGCGCCGAGCACTCAGCAGGCTCCTGCCGCCGCGGTTCCCCAGTCTCAGACTCAGGCTGATATTGCCAAGGCGAAACTCGCCGCGGATAACGCCGCCAAAGCCCGGATGAAGGCTGCTCAGGAAGAGAACGCCCGCCAGAAGGCTGAAATCGAAAAGAAAGCGAAGGCCGCGAAAGCTGCCCGTGATGATCAGCTGCAGGCTGCCATCGCGCAGCAGCAGAAGAAAGAAGCCGCAGCGAAGAAAGCCTCGGCTGACGCCTCCCAGCAGCGCTGGGTGATCCCGGTCGGGGCGTTCTCGGATCCCGCGGCCGCGAAGAAGGTTGTGGCAAACGGCCGCGCGAACGGCGTGTCGCTCAGCACTTCAAGCGTGAAGTCCGGCAGCACGACACTCACCCGTGTGACCGCGGGTCCTTTCAAGACGCGTGATCAGGCGGAAGCCGCGGAAGCGAAACTCGCTATGGCCGGTATCCGCACAGGCGGCGTACATCAGGCAAAATAGCGCCTTTCAATTTTCTGCCTCTCTGAGGCTCGGATTTTCCATATGGACAGCGGAACACTGAATCAGCTCGACTGGGTGATACTCGCGGTACTCGCGGCGTCCTCCATTCTCGGTGTCTGGCGCGGCGTTGTGAAGGAAGTGTTTTCGGTCGCGGGCTGGATCGCGGGCTTTATCTTCGCGTTCCGTCACGCGGCGGATGTGGGGCAGGTGCTTCCGATCACGTCTTTTGGACCGGTAGGGCGGACCGCGGCCGGCGCTGTGATCGTGATTCTCGTGACGCTTGCCGCGTTCGCGGTTTTCGGTTCGCTTCTCAGACTGGTGATCAAGGCGGTTTCAGGCGGCGTCGGCGACGGGGCTCTTGGATTTATCTTCGGCTTCATCCGGGGAGCGGTGATCGTGATGGCAGGCGTATTTGTCGCCTCTTTCACATCATCCCCTGAATCCCGGATGTGGCAGCAGAGCGAACTGATTCCGTACGCTGAAAAAGGGCTCGTGATGTGCCTCCCGCTGATGCCGGACACGCTCGTGCAGATCGCGGACATCGCGAAAAAGCAGCAGGACTCCGCCAAGGCCCTTTGGAACGCGAAGTACCGGCTGGAAGATCATGCGGGATCGCTTAAATAGAGGAAGCTTTTTCGCTTTTTCATCAGTGTGCTTTCTTTTCTTTCAAGTAAAATAAGCAGTTTCTCTCCTTCCATCATTCTCGAGGAAATAAAAGAGCTATGTGCGGCATTGTAGGGATGGTCTCTGACAGCCCCGTAAATCAGCGCCTTTATGACGCGCTTCTTCTCCTTCAGCACCGCGGTCAGGATGCTGCCGGCATCGCAACGCTGGACGGTCTGACCTTCCATCAGCATAAAGCGATGGGTCTCGTGCGCGAAGTCTTCCGTACCCGCAACATGAGAAACCTCCTCGGGAATGCCGGCATTGCGCATACCCGCTATCCCACTGCAGGCTGCTCCACGTCGTCTGACGAGGCGCAGCCTTTTTACGTGAATGCCCCGTACGGCATCATGTTTGCGCATAACGGGAACCTCACGAACGCTTCCCGCCTGAAGCAGGAGCTCTATGAGCTCGATCACCGTCACATCAATACGTCGAGTGACAGTGAGGCGCTGCTGAACGTCCTCGCGGATGAAATCAGCCACCTCGTGGTCGGCACCACGCTCACCGCTGAAAAGGCTTTCCAGGCGGTGCGCGGCGTTCATAAGCGTATCCGCGGCGGCTATTCCTGCGTCGCGCTGATTGCCGGAAAAGGTCTTCTCGCGTTCCGTGATCCGAATGGCATCCGTCCGCTCTGCTACGGCTCCTATACGAGTGAACGCGGTTTCACCGAGTACATGGTGGCCTCTGAATCCGTCGCCCTTACCGGCACGGGCTTCAATTTCGAGGACGATGTGAAGCCGGGCGAGGCGATCTGGATCGATCTGAACGGCAACATCGAGCGCTGCCAGTGCGCTGAGAATCCGAAGCTCACCCCCTGCGCGTTCGAGCTCGTCTACTTTGCCCGTCCGGACAGCGTGCTTGACGGCATCAGCGTTTACGGCGCCCGCCTGCGTCTTGGTGAATATCTCGCTGACACGGTGGCGCACGAGATTGAGCTGAAGGACATCGATGTTGTGATGCCGGTTCCGGACTCTGCCCGCCCGTGCGCGCAGCAGCTCGCTTCCCGCCTGAACCTTCCGTACCGCGAGGGTCTTATCAAGAACCGCTACGTCGGCCGTACGTTCATCATGCCGGGCCAGACGGTCCGCAAGAAGAGCGTCCGCCAGAAGCTGAACCCGATGCCGGTCGAATTCAAGGATAAGAATGTGCTGCTCGTGGATGACTCGATTGTCCGCGGCACCACGATGGGCGAAATCGTGGCCATGGCCCGCAGCGCCGGCGCGAAGAAAGTGTATGTCGCGTCCTCCGCTCCCCGTGTCTGCTTCCCGAATGTCTACGGCATTGATATGCCGACCCGCTCGGAACTCCTCTGCGGCGATGGCAAGGGTGCGGATGAGGTGGCCCGTATCATTGGCGCTGATAAGGTCGTCTATCAGACGATCGACGGCCTGAAGGGCGCGCTTTCCGACATGAACCCGGCAATCTCCGATTTCGATTGCTCGTGCTTCGATGGCCGGACCTGTGCCCGTTCTAAAAACTGTTTTTTCGCAGCTTCCGAAGCAAATGAAAGCCGTACAAGTGTAATTGGCGTCACTTTTCTCTGTCCTAATTTTTGGACAAACACATCCATCAGCCGGATATGGTACACATTCCACCGGGTATGATAATAATCCATCGCCTTGATCGTTTCGGTTTGCCGTTCAACAATACGGTTAAGCTCCTCTGTATGTGCTTTCATCTTAGCGAGCTTATTTTTGCGAATATCTGATAAAATACTAAACACCATTGTAGAAAGCAGCAATATGATCAAAATTCCATTAATGAATACCGACAACCCGATCTTGGAGGCCATAAAGGAATTATTATCCAAAATAACCGTGTCATTCGTCAATAAGCATATTGTATAACGTGCTCCGTTATAGCCAAAGATCACACCGGATGCCACATAACGGTCATCCCCCATCTGAATGATCTTATGAGATACTTTATTCACCGCCAGACTTTGTAAAAATTTGGTCGCACTGTCTCCGGAAAAAAAAGTATTAGATGTAAGTCCCTTATATCGGTTGGTCTCTGTGACATCTTTTACAAACAAAAGGGCTTTATTCTTCGTCAATGTCCAATATTTACGACTGGATGCATCCAACGAGCCTAATATCTTCGTCACAATCTCTTCATCGCTGCGGTCGTCCAACACATTGATCTGGTCAAGAACAAGCTGAACATACGCATCCTGCTGCTCTGCATAGATTGACAAAATGCTGTCCTCATAAGACTTCATCTGCTGATTGCCCAAGGGGTGAGCAGGTCGGACAGGGAGATCACCGCAAAGTCGTGCATCAGCGGCGCTCCCAGCACAGCCGCTCCGGACAGGGCCGCCGTGATCCCCGGGACC
>OGZP01002520.1_pt1 | contig 11494 bp, 10 predicted proteins | sample 1576811 | NCBI WGS metagenome assembly OGZP01 (sample SAMEA3541553, study PRJEB24748) | human gut metagenome | biome: human gut; feature: human-associated habitat; material: faeces | place: China | collected 2012
CCGCTGAAAAATTGTGCATCCTGTAGGGGCCGGGCATGCCCGGCCCGCAGCTTACCGCAATATCCCTTTTACGGTTCAATTCGTAGGGGAGGGATTCATCCCTCCCGGGCACCCTCCCACCGCCGCAAACGGCCACGGCGGCCAGAGGGCTGGCCGCCCTACACCCCCACATCAAACCCGTGCGTAGGGCGGGGTGCCCTCACCCCGCCGAAACCTGCCGCCCCCTACATGCACCATCTGTACATTTCCCTAAATTTATTCATTTTTTTGTAAAAAAATCTACCCAAAAAATTTTCTTTGTGCTATAATATCATCAAATAGCCCTTTATCGGGGGCTGCTACCATTCAAAGGAGGATCATCCATGCCCAACCTAGCTCTTCTTGCCCTTGAAGCCAGTGACGGTACCGTTGTGCTGACCAGCATCACACTGGTTTTCGCGATGCTGGTGGCCCTGTGCCTCATCATCACGCTGGAAGGCAAGATCTTTGACAACATCAACAATAAGAAGAACGGCAAGCCTGCCGCGCCGAAGGCCCCTGCGGCCAAGGCTGCTCCTGCCCCTGCTGCCAAGCCCGCCGCCCCTGCGGCCAAGGCTGACAACGGCTCCATTCCCGGCGAGATCATCGCCGCGATCTCCGCTGCCGTGGCCACGGTCTGCGGCGGCAATGCCGTCATCCGCGGCATCAAGCGCGTTTCCAAGCCTGCCGCCGGTTCCCGCCGCGGTGCCTGGGGCGACGCCGGTGTGCGTGAGCACACGACGCCCTTTATGTAAGGAGGTACGGAAATGGGTGCTATTTTTACCAATATTGCGGAGATCTTCGCAAAGTCCGGCTGGGCACAGATCTTCTTCACCGAGGGCGGCTGGAAGTACGCCGTCATGCTGGCAGTGGCCTGCGTGCTGCTGTATCTGGCCATCGTCAAGCAGTTTGAGCCTCTGCTGCTGCTGCCCATCGGCTTCGGCATGCTGATGACCAACCTGCCCCTCGACGGCATCTTCCACATGGACATCTTCATCAACTCCACCAACCACATCGACTGGGCGCTGCTCGGCTCGTCCGGCGGCATGGTCGACTATATCTACTTAGGCGTTAAGCTGGGCATCTACCCGCCGCTGATTTTCCTCGGCATCGGCACGATGACCGACTTTGAGCCGCTGATCGCCCGCCCGTCCAGCCTGCTGCTGGGCGCTGCCGCACAGCTGGGCATCTTCTTCACCTTCGTCGGCGCTAAGATCCTGGGCTTTACGAACCAGGAGGCCGGCGCTATCGGCATCATCGGCGGCGCGGACGGCCCCACCGCCATCTACGTTACCACCAAGCTGGCCCCGCATCTGCTGGGCTCCATCGCGGTTGCCGCGTACTGCTACATGGCGCTGGTGCCGGTCATCCAGCCGCCCATCATGAAGGCCCTGACCACTGAAAAAGAGCGTCAGATCGTCATGACGGCCCCCCGCCGTGTCTCCAAGACCGAGAAGATCCTGTTCCCCATCATCGTCACCATCATCGTTGCCCTGACCCTGCCTGACGCCGCCATTCTGGTCGGCTGCCTGATGATGGGCAACCTGATGAAGGAGTCCGGCGTTGTTGAGCGTATCACCAAGACCGCCGGCAATGAGCTGATGAACATCATCACGATCTTCCTCGGCTTCTCCGTCGGCTGCACCACCAACGCTGCCACCTTCCTGAACATCCAGACCGTTGAGATCATCGTTCTGGGCATCGTCGCCTTCGGTGTCGGCACCGCCGGCGGTGTTCTCCTGGGCAAGGTCATGTGCGTTGTCACCCACGGCAAGATCAACCCGCTCATCGGCTCCGCCGGTGTTTCCGCCGTTCCCATGGCCGCCCGTGTTTCCCAGAAGGTCGGCCAGGAGTACAACCCCCGCAACTACCTGCTCATGCACGCCATGGGCCCCAACGTTGCCGGTGTTATCGGCTCCGCCGTTGCCGCTGGTATCCTGATCAATATGTTCGGCTGATATTGACATAAAAAGTAAACACCCGCATGGCTCGCGCCATGCGGGTGCTTTTTTGGTTTTTGTTTCTGTGAGGGGGCTTGCCCCCGCCGGTTCGTAGGGGCCAGGCACGCCCGGCCCGCACGTTATAAGCAAACGGCTGCTGCCGGGCAGTTTCCCCCTCATCCGGCCCTGCGGGGCCACCTTCCCCCAAGGGGGAAGGCTTTTGGAGGCCTGTAGGGAGGGGTCTTGACCCCTCCGCGTTTGCCTCTGAATGCCGCAAATCATCCGCCGGTTCGTAGGGGCGGCATATATGCCGCCCGGGCATTTCCCGCAAGCGTCATTTGCCGGGCAACCGCCGCAGGGCGTCGGGGACGCCGCCCCCCTACGGAGGCGAACCGGGAACGGCATATGGCCGCACGCTCTCGGCGGGGTGGGGGCACCCCGCCCTACGGATTGGCCATCAGCGGTTGCCCTGTAGGGGCCGGGCACGCCCGGCCCGGTGGTTTCCTGTAACCGTCCTTTCCCACTTATTCCACCTCAAACCTCTCCCTGTCGATCTCGACCCATGCCACGGCCTCGGGGTCGAGGATGTCGTAGCTGTCAACACGCAAGGTCATCTGTCCGGAATTTTTGTTCTCACGGCCATAGAAACCCTTGTAAAATTCCCCGTCCCAGCCGTAGGTCAACTCGGTGCCGTCGGCGCGGAACAGCTTTACGCGGGACTGCACATCGTACCGCGAGGTATCGCCCAGCGGCAGACTGCCGTGATTCATGCCGATGACGCTGACCGCCAGCGGTTCAATACGAACCTCTTGAATGTCAAACGTTGCGTCGGGATATTGCTCGGCTTCTTCGTCGGTCATATCATAATGGAACCAGTGTCCACCCTTCAGCGCGATGGTTTTCTTCACATCCACTGTCAGTGTTGGGGGCGCATCCGGCAGCGTGATTTTTACGCTTGCCTTGGCGCTATAGTTTGTCAGGTCGCCGATATACAGTGTTCGATTGTTGCCTTTCTCGTACAAAAGAGGTATATCCACAAAGCAGGATAGCGTGTCGTTCTCGCTTGCTTCATAACGGCCATCCCACGGGCCGACGGCATAGCCGCTGATCGGCCCGACATCGACGTTGCTTGCGCCGTAGTCCCACTTCCGCTCGCTGGCGCCTTTGGGCTTGTACAGCGTAAAATTCGCGGTGTCCCACACCAAATCATCGCCTTCCATTCCGCGCGCATTATCCACATCGTACAATATCCGTAATGTGTACTGCCCGCGCAGCAGCGCCTTTACACTGACCGTGTGGCCGTTGATTTCGGCGGTCAGCGGTTCGTCCAGCACCTCGCCGTATTTCTACACCAGTGCGTTCGTCTCGTTGGCGGCGCTCATGGGGTGGAAAAGCCCCAGCACCACCGCGCCCGCGGCCACTAAGCAGAGTGCTGCCGCCGCGGCTGCCAGCCGCCAGCCGCGCAAAACCCGGGGCTTCGGGCGGCGGGCCAGCACTTTTTGGCGCAGTGCTGCGGTTTCTTCCGCCGTCAGGGCGTCTGCCAGCGGCGGGTGGTCGTTCATCCAGCGTTCCAGTTCGGTCATAGGTCAGCCCTCCTTCAATAGCTTTTGCAGTGCCAGCCGTGCGCGGTGCAGCCGGGTGCGCACCGTTGCGGCAGGCATGTTGAAATGTACGCCCAGCTGGGCCGCGGTCTCGCCATACACGTACCTGCGCAGAAAAAGCTCCCCGTCGGGCGGCGGCAGTGCCATGATCTGCGCCATCAGCTCGCGGGTTTCCAGCTCGCTTTCCAGCGCAACGGCCAGCTCGGCGTCGTCGCGGTCATCCAGCGGCAGCGTCTCGCCCCGGCGCAGCAGCGCACGGTAGCGGTCAATGGCGCACTGCCGCGCCGTCCGCACCACCAGCCGCCGCCGGTGGGTCTCGTCTGCGGGCAGGTGTGCCCCGCGCCAGAGCTTGTAAAATGTGTCGGCTTCGGCCTCCTCGGCGTCCTGCGGGTGGCCGGGCAGAATGGCCCGGCAGACAGACCGCACTGCGCCGCCGTAGTCCCGCAGCAGGGTGTCCAACTCGTGCTCTGTCATGGGCGTCGCCCCCTTTCATAAAGATTATACGACAAAATTGGGCGGGGTGTTTCAACTTTTTTTGGTTTTCCCCTCGGGGGAAGGCTTCCGCACCGCCCCTTTACCGCCCGCCCGATTTGTGCTATAATACGCTTGATAATGGGGAAGTATTGGAAAAGAGGTGCATACATGCTGAAAGTAACCCTGCTGGGCACGGGCGGCACGCAGCCGCTGCCGGACCGCGCACTGGCCGCCGCCGCGGTCACGGTGGGCGGGCGCAGCGTGCTGCTGGACTGCGGCGAGGGCACGCAGGTCGGCCTGCGGCGGTACGGCGTCAGCGCGTATCGGCTTTCGGCGGTGCTGCTGACCCACTACCACGGCGACCACATTCTGGGCCTGCCCGGTCTTTTGCAGACCTTGGGCAGCCTGAACCGCACCGAGCCGCTGACGATCTACGGCCCCAAGGGCATCGAGCCTGTGGCGCAGGCCGTCACGGCGCTGGCCGGGCCGCAGGCGTACCCGGTGCGCTGGCAGGTCGCAGACGAACCATTCCACATAGACACGCTGAAAATCACCCCGTTCCCGCTGACCCACCGCGTACCCTGCTGCGGCTATGTGCTTGCGCTGCCCCGCGCCGGGCGGTTCGACCCCGCAAGGGCGCGGGCTGCGGGCATCCCGATGCCCTACTGGAAAACGCTGCAAAGGGGCGAGGCCGTCGGCGGCTGCACGCCGGAGCAGGTGCTGGGTGCGCCGCGCCGCGGGCTGAAGGTGGTCTACGCCACCGACACCCGCCCCTGCGCCGCGCTGGAGGCCGCCGCCCGGGACGCCGATCTGCTCTGCATGGACGCGACCTACGCCGACGACGCCGACCTGCCCAAGGCGGAGCTGTACGGCCACGCCACCTGCCGGGAGACCGGCGCACTGGCCGCCGCGGCCAACGTGCGCCGCCTCTGGCTGACCCACTACAGCGCCGCCGTGACCGACCCCGCGCCGGGCCTGGCCGCCGCGCGCACCGCGTACCCCGCCGCCGTGGCCGGGTATGACGGCCTGACCGAAGAACTGGAATTTGACAGAGAGCCATGACCGAGAAACGAAAAAATCTGCTGTTTATCGCTGTAATTCTGGCGCTGGCCGCGGTGCTGTGGCTGGCCGCCCACCACGGCGGCACGGGCCGCACGGCGGTGCTGCGCTACGGCGACCCGCAGGTCGAGCAGCGCATTGATCTGCGTAAAAACGCCGAATATGACATTGACACCGGCCTGTACACGATCCACCTGCGGGTGGAAAACGGCGGCATCGCCTTTGTAGACAGCCCCTGCCCCGACCACCTGTGCGAGGGCTTCGGCACCCTGAAAAACGAGGGCGACTGGGCCGCGTGCATGCCGGCGAAGGCAAGCGTTACCATTGAATAAATGTAGGGGCGGATTCCATATCCGCCCGCGGCACCTGCCGTAAGCTGCACGGGCGCATATAGAATGCGCCCCTACGGCAGCATATGTTTAACAAAAGGAGTTACTATGAATCCAACCTTCAAGCAAGTAACCAAGACCCGCTACGTCCAGCTGGTTTCCGAGCTGGCGCAGGAGATTTTCGTCCAGCATTACACCAAGCTGACGCCCAAGGTCGCCGCTGCACTGGCCGATAAGTATCAGAGCGACATCCTGACCGACGACGAGATCCACAGCGGCGTCATCAACTACTTCTTAATTTACCTCGGCACCGAGCCGGTGGGCTATTTCGCGCTCGACCTCGGCCCCGCGGGCGCCATGTGCCTGAGCCGCCTTTTTTTAAAGGAAAAGGCCCGCGGGCAGGGCATTGGCCGCAGCATCGTGGCTTATGCGCAGAAGCTGGCCGAGGGCGATGGCCGCAGCCGCCTGTATATGCGGGTGTGGGCACGCGACCTGAAGGCCGAGGGCTTTGCCAAAAAGTGCCGCTTCCGCAAGGCCGAGACAGCCCCCGTGGAGGTCCTGCCCGGCACCACGCTGGACATCACGACCTGGGAGAAACTGTGGCGGTAAACGCAAAATCTGGAGATACACCATGAAATTTCTGCACCTTGCAGACCTGCACCTGGGCAAACGGGTCAACGGGTTTGATATGCTGGAGGATCAGCGGTTCATCCTTGAACAAATTCTGACCCTCTGTGAAAAACACGGCGTCGAGGCCGTCGTCATCGCGGGCGACATCTACGACACGCCGGTGCCGCCCGCCGCGGCCTGCACGCTGCTGGACTGGTTCCTGACCCAGCTGGCCGCCCGCCGCATCCCGGTGCTGGCCGTCTCCGGCAACCACGACAGCGCCGAGCGGCTCGACTTTGCCAGCAGTCTGCTGGCCGAACAAAACGTACACATTGCCGGGCGTTTCACCGGCTGCCCCAAGCAGGTCGTACTCAATGACCGCCACGGCCCCATCGAGTTCACGCTGCTGCCCTTTGTGCGGGCGGCCACGGTGCGCCACTACCTGCCCGACGCCGACATCACCGACTACGACTCCGCCGTCGGCGCGGCGCTGGCCGTCTGCGAGCCCGCTGCCCCGCGCCGGGTGCTCGTCGCCCACCAGATGGTGGTCTCCGGCGTCTGCCCGCCGCAGCTCTCCGGCAGCGAGACCGCGCCCCTGACTGTCGGCACGGTGGATTCCATCGATGCAGCGCGTTTTGCGGGCTTCTGCTATGCGGCGCTCGGCCATATCCACCGCGCCCAGCGCGTCGGCATCGACGCCGTGCGCTACGCGGGTGCGCCGCTCTGCTACCATCTGGACGAGTGCGGGATGCAGAAATCCGTCACCCTCGTGCGGGTCGGCAAGCGCGGCGTGGAGAAAATCGAGCAGCTGCCGCTGACGCCCCGCCGCGCCATGCGCCACCTGACCGGCCCGCTGGCCCGGCTGACCGCCCGGCCAACCGACACCGAGGACTACATCTGGGCGACCCTGACCGACCCGACGCCGCTGCCCGACGCCATGGCGCAGCTGCGCGCCGCCTATCCCAACGCCATGCGGCTCGACTACCTGCCCCAAGGTGAGGTCGCGCACCCGCTGGACATGACCCAGGCCGTGCGCGGCAAGCCCTTTGTCGAGCTGTTCCAGGACTTTTTCACCAAGATGAACGGACGCCCCCTGACAGTGGAGGAGACCGTGGCTGTGAAAAGATTGCGCGAGGAGGCGTCAAAAAGCGAATGAAACCCCAAAAGCTGATCCTGACCGCCTTCGGCCCCTACGCGGGCCGCACCGAGCTGGACTTCTCGGCGTTCGGCGGCAGCGGACTGTTTCTGATCGGCGGCGACACCGGCGCGGGCAAGACCGCCCTGTTTGACGCCATCACGTTTGCGCTCTACGGCGAGACCTCCGGTGAGAACCGAAAAACAACGATGCTGCGCAGTGATTTTGCCGCCCCCGACGCCGAGACGAGCGTCGAGCTGGCCTTTACCCACCGCGGGCGCAGCTACACCGTGCGCCGCTGGCCCGACCAGCAGCGCGCCGCCAAGCGCGGCAGCGGCATGGTCAAGGTGCCCGCCAAGGCCGAGCTGATCCGTGAGCCGGACGAGCCGGTCAGCGGTGCGTCAGCTGTGACCGACGCCGTGGTCAAGCTGCTGGGCATCGACGCCAAACAGTTTGCCCAGGTGTCGATGCTGGCGCAGAACGACTTTACCCGGCTGCTCAACGCGCCGTCCGCGGACCGCGCCGCCATCCTGCGCCGCATTTTTGACACCGCCGACCACCAGCGCCTGGGTCAGGCCGCTGTCGAGCACGCCCGTAAGGCCGACGAGGAATGCAAGCGTCTGGACGATGTACTTTTGATGCACGTCGGCACGCTGATCGGTGACGGCGCCGACGAGGAGACCGCCGCCGACCTGGCCGAAATGCAGGCCGAGCGCGACCCGTTTGCCGCAGGGGCTGCCGCCGAGCTGGGCAGGATGCTGCTGGAGGCCGACGACGCCAACGAAAAACGACAGACCAGCGTTATGAACGAGCTGGACGAGAAGATCGCCCGCGGTGACGCCGGCCTGAAAATTGCCGAGGAACGCGCCGCCCGCCGCCGCCAGCTGGCCGGGCTGGTGGCCGAGGAGCAGCGCGCCGCCGATGTGGAGCACCAGACCGACCTCATTATGACCGATCTGGAAAAGCGCACGGCGAATGTGAAGGAAAATATTGCCAAAAACGAGGCGGACCGCGCCGCGCTGAGCCAGGCCGAGGCCGACCTGCTCAAGACCGACCACCGCATTGAGCTGGCTGAGGGGCTTTCCGCCGACTGCAGGCAGCTCTTGCAAAATCTGGCGGACGCCGACAAGGCCGACGAGGACGCCGCTGCGCGTCAGGCAGAGTATGTGGCCGCACAGGCTGCACTGGACAGCGCCGAGGAAGAATACAGCACGATGCAGCGCCAATTAAACGCCAACCGCGCGGGCCTGCTGGCCAAGGACCTGCAAAAGGGCAAGCCCTGCCCGGTCTGCGGCTCCACCAAGCACCCGAAGATCGCCGCGCTGCCCAAGGACCACATCACCGAAAAGCAGCTGGAGGAGCGGGAGAAGGCGCTGACGGCCCAGCGCCGCAGCACTGCCGCGGCCAGCCGCACCGCCGGTGACGCCGCCGCCCACGCGCATGAGCTGCGGGCGGCTTTGCAGCGGGACGCGGATGGATTTTTCGCGCGCCGCGGGGACCGCTACACCGGCAAGCCCGCCGCCGAGCTGACGCCCGACGAGCTGAAAATCGCGCTGACCGCCCAGCAGACCAGCCTGACCGAGGGTCTGCGCGGCCTGCAGGCCGACCACCTGAAGCTGAAGCAAAAGACGGACCGCGCCCGCAGCCTGGCCAAGCAGGCCGACCTTTTGAACGGCCAGCTGGCAGACCTGGAAAAGCAGCGCTTTGCGGCCACCCGCCGCGCCGCGAACGCCAAGGCCGGGCACGCTGCCGCCAGCGCCCGCGTGCAGCAGATGCGCGAGACGATGCCCAAGCGCGACAACCCCGACGCACTGACCCAGCTGCAGGACGCGCTGGCCCGCCTGCGCCGGGACCGCGCTGCCGCCATGGCCGCCCGGGACGCCGCCGTGCACCGTCTGCACACGAACCGCGCCGCCATCGACGCGCTGCAAAAGACGATGCGGGAGAGCGCCGCCGCCCGCGAGAAGCGTGCCATGTGGGACAATCTGTCCAAAACGATCAACGGCAATTTGACCGGAAAAATCAAACTGCCGTTTGAACAGTACGTACAGGCGTTCTATTTTGACGGCGTGGTCGAGGCCGCAAACCTGCGCTTCACCCGCATGACCGACGGCCAGTACCGATTGCTGCGCCGCAAGAGCGAGGCCGTCGGCGGTAAGACCGCGCTGGACCTCGACGTGTTCGACGCCTACACCGGCAAGACCCGCCCCGTGGGCAGCCTGTCCGGCGGCGAGAGCTTCATGGCCGCGCTGAGCCTGGCACTGGGCATCAGCGACACGATCCAGCAGAACGCGGGCGGCGTCGTCATCGAGACGCTGTTCATCGACGAGGGCTTCGGCTCGCTGGACTCCGACAGCCTGGAAAAGGCCGTGGACACGCTGGCCGGGCTGGCCGGGGGCGATAAGCTCATCGGCGTCATCTCCCACGTCGAGGCGCTGCAGGACCGCCTGACGAGACAGATCCACGTGACCAAAACGCGGGCGGGCAGTAAGGCGGAAATTGAGATTTCTTAAAGGCTCCCCTTTGAGGGGAGCTCCGCCCGCAGGCGGTGAGGGGTGGCCGGGTGTAGACCTGTAAAGTGTGTGTCTCCCGCCCACCCCTCCGCCCCGCGGGCACCTCCCCTCAAAGGGGAGGCTTTTTAGCTTGCACTTATTTATAAAAAGTATAAAAATATGATAAAATCAACGCTGCAACAACAATTGGAAACCCTATCCGCGGCGCGTTACCCGCTGCACATGCCCGGGCATAAGCGGCGGGTGCCGCCCGCACCGGGGCTGGGCTGCTATGCCTGGGACCTGACCGAGATCGACGGCGCGGACGACCTGCACGACGCGGACGGCATTCTGGCCGACGCCATGGCCCGCACGGCGGCGCTGTACGGCGCGCGGCGGTGCTGGTACCTCGTCGGCGGGTCCACCGTCGGCCTGCTGGCGGGCATCCGCGCACTGGCACCGTTCGGCAGCACGGTCATTGCGGCGCGCAACTGCCACAAGGCCGTCTACCACGCGATTGAGCTGGGGCAGCTGACGGCCCGCTGGCTCACGCCGCCCGTGGACCCGCAGTTTGGCATCTACGGCAGTGTGCGCCCCGCCGATGTGGCCGCCGCGCTGGACGCTGCGCCCGACGCCCGCTGCGTGATCCTGACCAGCCCGACTTATGAGGGTGTTTTGAGTAATATACGTACTATCGCGGAAATCTGCCACGCCCGCGGCGTGCCGCTGCTGGTGGACGAGGCCCACGGTGCGCACTACCTGCCCTTTGCCGCCCGGTACGGCTGGCGCGGCGGGGCCGTAGCCGCAGGGGCCGATCTGGTCGTGCAGAGCGCCCACAAGACGCTGCCCAGCCTGACCCAGACCGCGTTTTTGCAGCTGAACGGTGATCTGGCCGACCCTGCCGGGGTCGAGAGCCAGCTGGACGTGTTCGAGACGAGCTCGCCGAGCTACCCGCTCATGGTCAGTCTGGACGGCTGCACCCGCTGGCTGGCCGACGAGGGAGAGGCCGCCTTTGCCGCGTGGCGCGCCCGGCTGGATGCCTTTGACGCGGCGGTGCGGGATCTGAAAAATACAAAAATACTGTGCTGCGGCGCGGACGCACTGACGACGCACCCTGATTTTTTTGCGTATGACAGCGGCAAAATTTTGCTGCAAATCGGCGCGGCGGGGGCGGCGTACCTGCGGGCCGACGGCTTTGAGCCCGAGATGGTCTGCGGCCCGAACGTGCTGGCCATGACCAGCCCCTGCGACGACGCCGACGCGCTGGAACGGCTGGCCGATGTGCTGCACGCCTGGGACAAAACGGCGGCCCCGCCCGCGGCCCCGCGGCATATTCTGCCCGCCCCCGGCGCGGCCCGCTGCACGATTGCCGAGGCGCTGCTGCGCCCCGCGCGGGCCGTAAGGATGCGGGACGCGGTGGGGGAGACCGCCGCGGAGTATCTCTGGGCCTATCCCCCCGGCGTGCCGCTGGTGGCACCGGGCGAGGAAGTGACGGCAGAGCTGGTGACGGCCTGCCGTGCATTGGAGCAGGCCGGAACCGCGCTGAAGCATACGGGCGGCAGCGGTGCGGAGGAGATTGCGGTTTTGTAATTTGTAAAGGGAGGCCGACGGGCCTCCCGCTGTCTGTTGTTTTCCCTCCGCCCCTATTGACAAACCCCGGATTTCCGTGTACAATAATAATAATTCTAAAATGTATAAAGGGGTGACTGTTTTATGAAGCACATCCAGACTCTCGAGACCCGCGACATGGCCAAGAGCCTGCTGAACGGCGGCTGCGGCGAGTGCCAGACTTCCTGCCAGAGCGCCTGCAAGACCAGCTGCGGCATTGCCAACCAGC
>OGZP01002522.1_pt1 | contig 11482 bp, 9 predicted proteins | sample 1576811 | NCBI WGS metagenome assembly OGZP01 (sample SAMEA3541553, study PRJEB24748) | human gut metagenome | biome: human gut; feature: human-associated habitat; material: faeces | place: China | collected 2012
TGTACCTTTCTTTTCGCTTTCGGGTTCCGACTTTGTGGAAATGTTCGTTGGAGTATTTCTGGTGCGCGGGAAGACGGCGGTGTATCCGGTGAGAATGCAGCTCCCCGGAACGTTTAACGTCTACAATGCGCTGGCGGCCATAAAGGCGGCAGGACACCTGGGAGCCGCGGAGAGCGATATCTGCCTTGCACTCCGCAGCGCAAAAGTCCCCGGAAGATGCGAGAATGTGAGGCGGTCCGAAGATTATGTCATTTTGATTGACTATGCACACAATGAGATGAGCTTAAAAAATCTTCTGGAAATGCTGCGCGGGTTTAAGCCGCGGCGTCTTATTGTACTGTTCGGGTGCGGTGGCAACCGGTCGAAGCTCAGGCGGTCGAAGATGGGAGAGACGGCGGGACATCTGGCGGATCTTACGATACTGACTTCCGACAACCCGCGCTGGGAAGACCCGGAGGAGATTCTGGACGACATTGAGGACGGGATCCGGGAAACTGGCGGACAGTATGTGCGCATTGCGGACCGGAGGGAAGCCGTGCGGTATGCCATGGCGCAAGCCATGGAGAATGACATGCTTGTGCTTGCGGGAAAAGGGCACGAGGCATATCAGGAGATTCGCGGCGTGCGCTATCCGCTCAGTGAATACGAGCTGGTGGAGGAAGCGAGACGAAGCCCTGACATGGGGGAGAATACAGACAGAAACGAGGTGGACAGATGGCGGAATATGCGAAGGTGATTGTGGATATTTCACAGGAAAAACTGGATAAGACATTTGAGTACCGTATTCCGCCGTATCTCACACAGCGGATCGCAGTCGGAATGCAGGTCTATATTCCGTTTGGCAGCCGCAGGATCACCGGCTATGTGGTCGAGCTTTCCGATGAGGCGGAGTATGACGAGGATAAGCTGAAAAATATTGCGGGGATCGTGACGGACAGTGTGCCGATCGAGTCCCATCTGATCGCGCTTGCGGGCTGGATGCGGGAACATTACGGCGGCACGATGAACCAGGCGCTAAAGATGGTACTTCCGATCAAGGAGAAGAAAAAAGCCGTGGAACATAAAAGGGTGCGGCTTGCGCTTCATCCGGTGGAGGCGAAGAACCAGCTGGGAGCGTATGAGAGACGCCACAGCACCGCCCGCGCCAAGCTGCTTCGTGCGCTGCTGGAAGAGGAGGAGCTGGACTGGGATCTTGTCACACACAAGCTTGGGGTGTCGGGAAGCGTGATCCGGGCGATGGAGGAATCCGGCGTCGTCAAAGTAATTCGGGAAACGCAGTACCGCAATCCGGTGTCCCACCTGACCAGCAGAGGATATGGGCTCACTTTAAACGATGAGCAGCAGGAAGCGGTGGATGCGGTCTGGTCGGATTACGAGAAGGGAATCCGGTCGACCTATCTGATAAAAGGCGTGACGGGCAGCGGCAAGACCGAAGTCTATATGGAACTGATCGCGAAGATGCAGAAGGCGGGGCGTCAGGCCATCGTCCTGATTCCGGAGATCGCACTGACCTATCAGACGGTGCTGCGGTTCTATAACCGGTTTGGCGACCGGGTATCCATACTGAATTCCAGAATGTCATCGGGGGAGCGCTACGATCAGTTCCTTAGGGCAAAAAACGGGGAGATCGACGTGATGATCGGTCCGAGGTCAGCACTGTTTACGCCGTTTGCCAATCTGGGGCTTATCATCATTGACGAGGAGCATGAGACTTCCTATAAGAGTGAGACGGTTCCGCGCTATCATGCCAGGGAGACCGCCATTGCGCGGGCAGCCATGCTGGACGCGAGCGTTGTGCTGGGATCGGCAACGCCGTCGGTGGACAGCTATTACCGGGCGAAGCGCGGAGAATACCGGCTGCTTACGCTCACAAAGCGCGTGAAGGAAAGACCGCTTCCGGCATGCGGGGTGGTGGATCTGCGGCAGGAATTAAGAGAGGGCAACCGCTCCATCCTAAGCCGCAGGTTAGACGGGCTGATGGAGCAGCGCCTGCGGGCGGGAGAACAGACCATGCTCTTTATCAACCGCAGGGGCGTGGCGGGGTTTGTCTCTTGCAGAGCCTGCGGACATGTGATAAAATGTCCGCATTGCGATGTATCGCTGAGCCAGCATGCGAACGGACGGATGGTCTGCCATTACTGCGGGTATACGGAGCCGGTGCCGGTACAATGTCCGGCGTGTGGATCGAAGTACATCAGCGGGTTTAAGGCGGGAACCGAGAAGATCGAGATGGTTGTCAGAAAACGATTTCCGGAAGCGCGTGTGTTGCGCATGGATATGGATACCACGCGGGGCAAGGAAGACTACGAGCAGATTTTATCGGCATTTGCCAATCACGAGGCGGATATCCTGATCGGTACGCAGATGATCGTAAAGGGGCATGATTTCCCGGATGTGACGCTGGTTGGCGTTCTTGCAGCAGATCTCTCGCTGCATGTCGGGGACTACCGCGCGGCGGAGCGGACGTTCCAGCTCCTGACACAGGCGGCAGGAAGAGCCGGCCGCGGGAATAAGCCGGGCGAGGTCGTCATCCAGACGTATGACCCGGAGCATTACAGTATAGAGACGGCGAAGGCGCAGGACTACGATGCGTTTTACGAGCAGGAGATTGCGTACCGCAAGATCATGCTTTACCCGCCGGTCTGGAACATGCTTGTGATCTTGTGCGCCTCTAAGAGCGAGGAGGCGGCGGATGCCATGGCGGCAGAGCTTGCGGCGGCAGCGGATGCGTATACAGGGAAGAATACGAAAGAGAAGGTCTATCTCGTGGGACCCGTCGACGCGGCGATCGCAAAAGTGAATGATATTTATAAAAAAATAATTTATCTCAAGGCAGAAAGTTATGACACGCTGGTAAAGATAAAAAATAGGACAGAAGTGTATGCCAGAGAGAGCCGGTACTATAAGAATGTGACCGTGATGTTTGATTTCAATCCGGTGAACGGCTTTTAGGCAGAATGGAGGAAAGATGGCACTTAGGACAATCAGAATACAGGGAGATCCTGTATTGACCAAAAAATGCAGAGAGATTACAGAGATTACACCGAAGATCAGAGAACTGGCAGAGGATATGCTTGATACGATGTACGAGGCGAACGGCGTGGGACTTGCAGGTCCGCAGGTCGGCGTGTTAAAGCGCATCGTCGTCATCGACATCGGCGAAGGACCGGTTGTGATGATCAACCCGGTGATCTTAGAGACTTCCGGCGAGCAGACCGGCGACGAGGGCTGTCTGAGCCTTCCGGGCAAGGCAGGCACCGTGACCAGACCGAACTACGTGAAAGCGCGGGCGTTTGATCTGGATATGGAAGAGTATGAGATTGAGGGGACAGAGCTGATGGCGCGTGCCATCTGTCATGAGCTGGATCATCTGGACGGACACATGTACACTGAGAAGGTGGAAGGTCCGCTTCACGAAGTCACCTATGAGAGTGATGAGGAAGAATAAAGCAGGGATAATCTGTGAAAATGGAGGTCAGTGATGAGAGTCATATTCATGGGAACACCGGATTTCGCGGTGGGAACGTTGGAAGAAATCATAAAAGCGGGACATGAGGTGGTGCTGGTTGTCTCCCAGCCGGATAAGGCAGTGGGAAGAAGCAAGGCGCTCCGCTATACACCGGTCAAGGCATGTGCGCTCGAGCACGGCATTGAAGTATATCAGCCGCAGAAAGTCAGAGACAGCGAGTGTATCGAGCGTCTGCGGACATATCATCCGGATATCATAATTGTGGAGGCTTTTGGGCAGATTATACCGAGAGCGATTCTGGATATGCCGCGCTACGGGTGTGTGAATGTGCACGCGTCGCTGCTTCCGAAGTACCGCGGTGCCGCACCGATTCAGTGGGCGGTCATAAACGGCGACGCCGTCACCGGAGTGACGACGATGCGCATGGACGAGGGACTTGATACCGGAGATATGATCTTAAAGGAAGAAGTGAAGATCCGTGCGGATGAGACGGGCGGCAGTCTGTTCGACCGGCTGTCCGAGGTCGGCGCGAAGCTGTGCGTGCGCACGATGGAGGCGATCGATGCGGGAACGGCAATCTACACGCCGCAGGACAACTCCCAGGCAACGCATACCGCCAAGATTTACAAAGAAATGGGAAGCATTGACTGGAAACAGGGCGCAAAAGAGATTGAGTGCCTGATCCGCGGACTGGATCCGTGGCCGAGTGCCTATACCAGACTGGGCGATAAGATGTTAAAGATCTGGAAGGCGCAGGTCGTTTCTGAGGAGTCCGGGGCGGAGCCGGGCTGCATTGTGAAAGTGGAAAAAGATCATATTCTGGTGCAGACCGGAAAGGGAATGCTTGCCATCAGTGAACTTCAGCTTGAGGGCAAGAAGCGTATGCCGGTGGAGGCATTTCTGAACGGATATGAGATCGAAGAGGGCACATATTTTAAGAAAGGGTGATTACTATGCCATATTCATACTATTACTGGGGATTTGATCCGACGTATATACTCGTGCTCATCGGAGCAGTCATCTGTCTGGTTGCATCTGCGAGGGTGAAGTCGACATACAACAAGTATGCTTCCTACCGCAGCATGTCCGGCATGACCGGAGCACAGGCGGCGGAACGGATTCTGCACTCGGCAGGAATCTACGACGTGTCGGTGCAGCATGTATCGGGCAATCTGACCGATCACTACAATCCGTCGAACAAGACGCTGAATCTGTCGGATTCTGTGTATGGAAGCACGTCGGTGGCGGCTGTCGGTGTGGCGGCGCATGAGTGCGGACATGCCATTCAGCACCAGCAGGGATATGTGCCGCTCACGCTCCGCTCGGCGATCGTGCCGGTGGCAAATCTCGGTTCTACGCTGGCATGGCCGTTAATTTTAATCGGATTATTTTTTACCAGCAATACAGGGACATTTTTAATCGACCTTGGAATTCTTTGCTTTTCGTTCGCTGTTCTGTTTCAGCTTGTGACGCTTCCGGTGGAGTTCAATGCATCGCACCGCGCGCTGCGCATTTTAGGAGAGCAGGGAATCTTAAGCGACAGTGAGCTGCCTTATACGCGAAAAGTGTTGAAGGCGGCGGCACTTACTTACGTGGCGAGTGCGGCGGCATCGATTCTGCAGCTGCTTCGTCTGGTGTTATTATTTGGAGGAAGAAGACGTGACGACTGATTCCGTGAATACGCGGGAACTGATTCTTGAGATCCTTTTAGAAGTGACGGAGAGGGGACAGTACAGCCATCTGGTGATCCGTTCGGTGCTGGAGAAGTACCAGTATCTGGACAAAAGAGAGCGTGCCTTTTTAACGAGAGTGGCGGAGGGCACCATTCAGCGCCAGATCGAGCTGGACTATATTCTGGATCAGTTTTCAAAAGTAAAGGTCAGAAAAATGAAACCGGTGATCCGCGCCATTCTTAGGATGGGCGTATACCAGCTGAAATATATGGACAGTGTACCGGCATCCGCCGCCTGCAACGAGGCGGTAAAGCTTGCGAAGAAAAAGGGCTTCGGACAGCTGTCCGGTTTCGTGAACGGGGTACTGCGCGGTGTTTCGCGCGGTCTGGATCAGCTTACATATCCAAAGGAGAGCGTCGATGCCGTAAAAGCCTGGTCGGTGTGCTACTCGATGCCGGAATGGATCGTTGCGCAGTGGATCGGCGATTACGGGAAGGAACGCACAAAAGAGATTCTTGCAGCGTCCCTTTTGGAAGCGCCGATCACCGTCCGCACGAATCTGGAACGGATCACGCCGGAGGCGCTCGCAGAGCGTTTTAAGGAGGAGGGCGTTACCGCGGTTCCGCTGGATACGGAAAAATATCCCGGACTTTCGTATGCATATACGATCTTTGGGTTTGATCATTTAAACGGTCTTTCAAGCTTTAAGGAAGGACTGTTCTATGTGCAGGACATCAGCTCCATGATGGTGGCGGAATATGCGGCGCCAAAGGAGGGCGACCACTGCATTGACGTCTGTGCGGCGCCGGGCGGCAAGAGCATTCATCTTGCGGAAAAGTTAAGAGGTACCGGTCATGTGGAGGCGCGGGACATCAGCGAACAGAAAGTGGCGCTGATCGATGAGAATATAAAAAGATGCCGGCTTACGAATATTACGGCGAAGTGTCAGGATGCGACTGTTTTGGACGAGTCATCGGTTCGCACGGCGGATGTGCTGATTGCGGATCTTCCCTGCTCGGGACTCGGGGTGCTGCGCAGAAAGACCGATATCAAGTACCGCATGAACCCGGAAGGGGAGGAATCGCTTGTGGCGCTGCAGAGGCAGATACTGTCTGTGGTGTGTGAATATGTGAAGCCGGGCGGGACACTGATTTATTCCACCTGCACGATTCACACGGCGGAGAACGAGGGGAATGCCAGATGGTTTGAGCAGACGCACCCGGAGTTCACCCTCGATACGATGCGTCAGATGTTCCCGGAAGAACATCTCGGGGACGGATTTTTTATAGCAAAATTTAAGCGAAAGCAGGACAACGGATAAGGAATGGAAAAGACAGACATTAAATCGTTGAATCTGGAAGAACTGACCGCATTTGTCGAGTCGCTCGGAGAAAAAAAGTTCCGGGCAAAACAGATTTACGAGTGGATTCACAGAAAGCATGTGGCATCCTTTTCGGAGATGACCAATATTTCTGCGGCTCTCATTGAAAAATTGAATCAGAACTGTACGCTGACCAGCTTAAAAAAGGCGGATGTGCAGATCTCGAAGATTGACGGTACCAGAAAGTACCTGTTTCTTCTGGACGACGGCAATGTCATCGAGAGTGTCTTAATGCGTTATAAGCACGGGAACTCCGTCTGTATTTCCTCACAGGTCGGCTGCCGGATGGGCTGCCGTTTCTGCGCCTCCACGCTGGATGGTCTGGTGCGCGGTCTGCGGCCGTCCGAGATGCTCGATCAGATCTATCAGATCGGAACGGACATCGGCGAGCGGATCTCCAATGTTGTGGTGATGGGAACCGGCGAGCCTCTGGATAATTATGACAACCTGTTAAAATTCATCGAACTGCTGAGCGATGAAAACGGACTCAATATCAGCCAGCGGAACCTGACGGTCTCCACCTGCGGGATCGTTCCGCGCATGCGGGAACTTGCGGATAAGAAGCTGCAGATCACGCTGGCGCTCTCACTTCATGCATCCAATCAGGAAAAGCGCCTGCTGCTGATGCCTGTGGCGAACAAGTATGACATTAAGGAAGCGGTCGATGCCTGCCGTTATTATTTTGAACAGACCGGCCGGCGTATCACGTTTGAGTACAGTCTGGTGGCGGGCGTAAACGATACGGCGGAGGATGCCGCAGAGCTGGCAGAGCTTGTGCGCGGGATCAACTGTCACATCAATCTGATTCCGGTCAATCCGATCAAGGAACGCAGCTATAGACAGCCGGATGACGGTGCAGTGCATGCATTCCAGAAAAAGCTGGAGAAAAACGGGCTCACCGTGACCGTGCGCCGGGAGATGGGCAGGGATATTGACGGTGCATGCGGGCAGCTGAGACGCAAGCATATGCACAAAGAGCAGGAAATGGAGCATACCGGGCAGGAGACGGGGCATGTCGGGCAGGAGCAGTAAGTCTTGCCCTTTTTCGCGTTGTATGCTAACATTGGTAATTGGATAAATGGCAGGCAGGTACTGCTATTCTAATAATGGAGGAATAGAATGAAGACGTTTTCCATGACGCATGTGGGACAGCGGCGTGAGACGAACCAGGATTATATGTACACATCAGAGACCTCCGTGGGCAGGCTTCCGGATTTATTTCTGGTAGCAGACGGTATGGGAGGCCATGCGGCTGGAGATTATGCTTCGCGCTTCACAGTTGAAAAGATTGTGGAATACGTAACAGAATCAGAGGAGAGCGAGCCGGTGACCGTGCTCGGTGAGGCAGTCAGATATGCAAATGAACATTTGCTTGCGGAGGCGAATGCGGATGCGAGCAAAGCGGGCATGGGCACGACGATTGTTGCGGCAGTCGTGGTTGGCGATAAGCTCTACACGGCGAATGTCGGCGACAGCCGGTTGTATGTGATCAACCAGGAACGTATCACACAGATTACAAGAGATCACTCTCTGGTAGAAGAGATGGTTCGGCTGGGAGAGATGGACAAAGAGGATGCAAAAGTGCACCCGGATAAAAATATTATTACGAGAGCGATCGGCGTGCTTCCGGAGGTGTCGGCGGATTTCTTCGAGACGGTGCTTGTGCCGGGAGATACGGTTCTGTTGTGTTCGGACGGTCTGACCAATATGGTCGATGATACGGATATCAAGCGGATCGTGCTGGGACAGCGGGATATTGTGGAGAAAACACAGCGGCTGATCGACGCCGCGAACGAGAACGGCGGTAAGGATAATATAACGGTGGTTTTGATTGAGCCGTTTTCAGATGAGACTAGATAGAGAATGAAGTTCTTTGTAAATCAGGTTGGAGGTTTAATATGTTAACAGAGGGAATGTATATAGCGGACCGTTATGAAATCATAGGAAAAATTGGTGCCGGCGGAATGTCTGACGTATATAAGGCAAAAGATCTGACGCTCGGACGTTTTGTGGCAATCAAGGTTTTAAAGCCGGAGTTTTCGGAGGATCTGAATTTTGTGACAAAGTTCCGCACTGAGGCACAGTCTGCAGCGGGATTAGAGCATCCGAATATCGTAAATATTTACGATGTCGGAAGCGAAAAAGGAATGCATTATATCGTGATGGAGTATGTGGAAGGCATCACGTTAAAGACATATATTGAGAAAAAGGGTCAGCTTTCTTTTAAGGAGGCAGTCAGCATTGCCATTCAGGTGGGAAGAGGTATTGAGGCGGCGCACAGCAAGGGTATCATCCACCGGGACATTAAGCCGCAGAATATTATTATTTCCACAGAAGGAAAAGTAAAAGTAACAGATTTCGGTATCGCGCGCGCAGCAAGCAGCAACACGATCAGTTCCGATGTGATGGGATCCGTGCACTATTCTTCTCCGGAGCAGGCGCGCAACGGATTTGTGGACGGCAAGAGCGATATCTATTCCCTCGGTATTGTGATGTATGAGATGGTGACGGGACGTGTGCCGTTTGACGGGGATACGACCGTGGCGGTTGCCATCCAGCATCTGCAGGAGGAGATCGTTCCGCCGAGTGCCTACGCGCCGAATCTTCCGATCAGTATGGAGAAGATCATTTTAAAATGTACGCAGAAGAATCCGGACCGCCGCTATGAGTCCATGACGGCACTTTTGACGGATCTGCGCAAGGCGCTTGTCAGCCCGAATGAGGATTTTGTCGTGATGGTTCCTGCAACCAACCAGGACAAGACACGCATTATCGGAGAGGATGACTTAAAGCAGATCAAGGAGGAGGCAGACAGCCTCTATCTTAAGGCGGATCAGGCGGTGCACGCGAGAGCGGAGGAGATGAACCGCTACGATGAGGATGAGGACGACGAAGAAGATGTGGACGATGATGAGCTGGATGACGAGGATGACGGCGATCTGAATCCGAAGATGGAGAAAGCGATCACGATCATGGGAATTGTTGCGGCAGTCGTGATTGTGATTATCATCATTGTGATTGTGGTAAATCTGTTCGGCGGAATCAAGTCTAAGAAGCAGTCTGACACGGAGACGTCGCGCACAGAGACCACACAGACCGAGAGCCAGAACGAGGATACGGTTACCGTTCCGGATTTCCGCGGCATGACTTATGCGGATGCGCAGACCGAGGCGGAGAAGAAGGGATTAAAGCTGGAGAACAAGGGCGAAGTATCCTCTGACGACTACGATGAGGGCGAGATCGCCAATCAGGACCCGGAGAGCGGCAAGGAAGTCGAAGAGGGCACGACGATCGGCGTTGTGATCAGCAACGGAAAAGGCAGTGTGGCAGTGCCGAATGTGACCGGAGACTCTGAGGATGATGCAGTGTCTGCACTGGAAAAGGAAGGCTTTAAGCCGAACAAGACATACGCTTACGATGACAGTGTGGAGGAGGGAAAAGTCATTTCCCAGACACCGTCCGCAGGAGATAAGGCAAAAACAGGCGATACGATCACGATCGTCATCAGCCAGGGCGCAGAGGCAGTGACCGTTCCGGATGTGAAGACGACCTACAAGTCCGAGGATCAGGCCAAAGCGCTGCTTACCGATTTTAATGTAACGGTAAAGACGGCATACAGTGATACACTTCCGGAGGGCATTGTCATGGATCAGAGCATCGATCCGGGCAAGCAGGTGGAAAAAGGCAGCGACATCACGATCACGGTAAGCATGGGACCGTCACCGTCCCAGAGTGTGACAGCGACGACCTACAGCTTCAAGGCGACGATCAATCTGCCGGGCGATACGTCCAACGTATCAGGCGCAACAATCACGCTGTATGATACTTCCGGCAATGTGCTGGGACAGTGGGATAAGGCGATCACAGATGATTTTTCCATCAGCAAGACGGGACTGCTTGCAAAAGAGGGCTATCTGGTGATCTCATGGCTGGATTTAAACGGCAACAAGATCAACGATCAGACCACGAGCACCTACCAGTTTACACCGGAATCATAATGGATAAGAATATGCAGGGAAAGATTGTAAAAGGAATTTCCGGATTCTACTACGTTCACGTAGCGGGATCCGGAATTTATGAATGTAAGGCAAAAGGAATTTTCCGCAACCAGAAGATCAAGCCGCTGGTGGGCGATAATGTGACGATTGCCGTCCTGGATGAGGAGCAGATGCTTGGAAATATCGAGGAGATTCTTCCGAGAGAAAATGCCCTGATCCGTCCGGCGGTTGCCAACATCGATCAGGCGCTTGTGATTTTTGCGGCGGCAAAGCCAAAGCCGAATTTTAATCTGCTGGATCGTTTTCTGATTATGATGGAATATCAGAAAGTGCCGGTTACGATCTGCTTTAACAAGTGTGACCTTTTGACCGGGGAGGAGCTGCATGCGTTTTCGGATGTCTACGAACAGTGCGGCTATCCGGTGGTGTACACCTCGGCGAGAGAGCAGCGGGGAATCGATGCACTGCTTGAGCGGCTGGACGGAAAGGTGACATCGGTGGCAGGACCATCGGGTGTGGGCAAGTCATCGCTCATTAACTGTCTGCAGCCGGAGCGCCAGATGGAGACCGGGGCAATCAGCAGAAAGATTGAGCGCGGCCGTCACACGACCCGCCACTCGGAGATTATTCCAATCAAAGAGCAGACTTACATCATGGATACGCCGGGATTTTCCACGCTGGATATTCCGGGGCTGGAAAAGGAAGATCTGTGGTGGTATTATCCGGAATTTGAGGAGTATGAGCCAAACTGCCGTTTTAAGGGCTGCAGTCATATCGGGGAGCCGTCCTGCGGGGTAAAAGAGGCGGTGGAAGCCGGGAAAATCAGCCGGCTCCGTTATGAGAATTACAGGCAGTTATATCAGGAATTAAAAGAACAGAAGAAATATTAAAAAGAAGGGTGTAAGAGAGATGAATTGTTTGTCGCCATCCATATTATCCGCAGATTTTTCAAGACTGGGAG
>OGZP01002550.1_pt1 | contig 11380 bp, 14 predicted proteins | sample 1576811 | NCBI WGS metagenome assembly OGZP01 (sample SAMEA3541553, study PRJEB24748) | human gut metagenome | biome: human gut; feature: human-associated habitat; material: faeces | place: China | collected 2012
TTTATCTGTCACTTTTTCCAATGTGATATTCTACCTTCATACCACGCATGATAGTTCTTGATGCAATATCTACAAAGTTAAATCCAAATGCAATTGCAACGCAGGTTGCAAAAAGTGTGATCGTCTGTTCCAGAAGCATATGCATATTCCCACTTACGCATGCGTACATTACATAGTACAGATTCGGTCCAGGAATCAGCGGGAATACAGACGCTGTCAGGAAAATTGTTGATGGAGCTTTATTTATCCGCGACATAATAAATGCATAGAATGCAACGAATGTCGCCGCAATTGTAGTTGCAAGGAAGTTACTTGGACGCGCCTCATAAACAAGTGCATAAATCAGCCATGTAAAAAATGCTCCGATTCCACAGTAAACCACCTGCATGCCCCGGATCTTAAACCACAGTGCAAATCCCACGCAGGCTGCAGTACAGGAAATCAGTTGTACGATCAGATTCGGGGTAAGGATAAATCCTTCCGCCTCTACACCACCAAAAAGAATCATCGGTATCGCCGTACCAAATGCGATTCCGGAAGCACCAAGCATAGAATTCATGATATTGATCGATCCGGAGATAAAGTCTTTCTGAAGCAGATCACGGATTCCGTTCGTCGTACTCAGTCCACTGATCAGGAGCATGACAATTCCGATCATGATCCGCTCCTCATGATCCGCAAATCCAAATTTAACAGATAACAGAATGATCATCTCTGCAATAAACGATAAGATCAGGTTATATGCCATCAGGTTCTTCTCACGTTCGGCCAGCCAGTTCCCTGCTGCAACGATCACAATTGATACGATCACCGCAATGATCGCATCCCTTATATCACATCCAAAGAATACCGCAAATCCGGTACCACCTAAAATACCGGCCGCATAATGGGTGTACCACTTCTGTTCCGGTCTTCCCATCACCTCTTCAAACTGTCTTCTCATTTCTTTTGCATCCGGCTTTTCTTTACAGACTTTACGGCACAGATTATTCAGATAATCCAGCTTGTCAAAGTCACATTCCCCTATTTCTACCAGTCGGATCTGTGTAATAATCTGCCCTTCCGGTGTCTCTGCCGTAATCTGGATATTGCTTGGTATAACAAAAATATCATACTTTACAAATCCATAACTTCTGCAAATACGGTACAGACTGTCCTGCAGACGAAAGTTCTCCGCTCCACATCTAATCATAGCTTCCCCAATGTCCAGGATCCCCTGTACAATTCTCTCGTAATCGTATTTCACATTCATTTTCCTTTTCCCAAAACCTCTCTCTTTTGTTCTTCTTACAAAGCCAGTTGTTCCGCCCTCCCGAACACTTCAGCCATACGAAGTAATGATATCATGATGTATCAAAAAGTCAACTAAATTCGGAGAATTTTTTCTAACCATGCCCATTCAATCTCATTATACCTTTTGTGTTTTGAAGATATTGTACTATGTTTCTGCGATATTCGTCAAGACATCCACCCTCCAATATGATATAGTGTTATTTTGAAAGGAGCTTTTAAGAAATGAAAAAAAACACAAATTGTATGCAGACCATCTACGCTTGTTTTATTGGTTACATCGTTCAGGCTATCGTAAATAATTTTGTTCCTCTTCTTTTTGTCACTTTCCAAAATAATTACCATATTTCACTAGAACGAATTACCTTTTTGATCACACTCAACTTTATCATTCAGCTGTTTGTCGATCTTCTATCCGCATTCTTCATCGACAGGATCGGATACCGCATTTCGATTTTAATTGCGCATATTCTTTCTGCGGCAGGACTGATATTACTCACCGTTCTTCCGGAAGTTTTTTCCTCCCCTTATACCGGACTTGTAATCGCAGTTATCATTTATGCGATCGGCGGTGGACTTCTCGAAGTACTGGTAAGCCCGATCATTGAAGCCTGCCCTACTGATAACAAAGAAAAAGCAATGAGTCTCCTGCATTCCTTTTACTGTTGGGGGCATGTGGGCGTTGTTCTGTTATCAACCGCATTTTTCTGGTTTTTCGGAATATCGCACTGGAAAATCCTCGCACTTATGTGGGCTGTCATCCCAATATTTAACACTTTCCTCTTCAGAAGTGCACCAATCTACTCCCTTCACGAAGAAGGTGAACAGGGACTTTCTCTCAGAGAATTGTGCACATCTAAAATCTTCTGGATGTTAATGCTTATGATGACCTGTGCCGGTGCCAGCGAACAGGCAGTCAGCCAATGGGCATCCACTTTTGCCGAGACAAGCCTGCACATTTCCAAAACACTCGGCGATCTTGCCGGTCCTCTTACCTTTGCAGCCTGTATGGGGGCTTCCCGGCTGCTTTACGGAAAATACGGAGACAGGATCCGGCTGGATCTGTTCATGAGAGGAAGCTGCATTCTTTGCATCCTTTCCTATTTATGTATTTCCATCCTTCCATTTCCTGCGCTGAACCTTTTGGGATGTGCGCTTTGCGGATTCTCCGTTGGAATTATGTGGCCGGGACTTTTCAGCACCGCATCCGTCTCTATTCCACGTGGCGGCACAACAATGTTTGCCCTCCTTGCACTTGCCGGAGATCTGGGATGTTCCGGTGGTCCGACGCTTGCAGGTCTGGTATCTTCCTACGCCGGCGGCAGTCTGAAAAGCGGGATTTTCGCAGCCATTATTTTTCCGGCCGTCCTGCTCCTTGGTCTAATAAAATCAAAAAAATCTGAATAAAAAATAACGGGTTCCTCTTTTCATTGAGTTACCCGTTATTTTTCTTTTTAGTTTATCGTTTTTTCAAATCGGTCCTCTTCCGGAGCCGTATCCTGTCCAAACCATTTCTTACTCAGTTTCGTAAGTGTTCCGTCTTCTTTCAATTCTTTTTACACATTCTTTACAGGCAGAATAAAAAGATGAGCACCTTTTACAGCACTCATCTTCCCCACTACTTCAACAATTTTTCTTCCCATTCTTTTTCTTTAAACCCGGTCAGTACAAATCCGTCCCCAACTACAAACGGTCTTTTCACCAACATACCATCTGTCGCCAGCAGCTTTATCTGCTCATCTTCCGTCATCGTCGGAAGCTTGTCTTTTTACCGATTGCCGGGTTATCCAGCATCTTATCTTCAATGTCTGTCACGATCGTTTCGGATCCGCCACCACAGCAAGGACTTTCCCCTTTAAAATGTTTCAGCGTACCCTTTAATGCAAAAATAAGAAGTACGATCACGATCAGAATAATAATTGCATCAACCATGTTATTCCTCATCCTTCCGGCGTTCACGCCATTTCTTTATCCACAAGACCAATTGATAAATACTGACTCCTACGAGATAAATGATCAGGATTGCACCGAAAGCATAGAACATAGAGCCTGATGAATTTCCCATATTCTTCCCGCCTTTCAGTCTTCCTTCTTCGGTGCGGTCTTACTGCTGCATCCGCTGCAGGAACTGCAATTTCCGCTACAGCCCGCGCATCCGACAGGTTTCCCTTCTTTATGGTTTTTATATCCTTTACGGATCAGAAAAATACAATATCCTGCAATCAGTGCGAGTATCACAATATTAGCGATCATAAACCTTCACCTGTTCTTTCTTTTACACTGGAAGCCGGACACAGGCTTCTGCATCCGGCTTCCGCCTTAAAGTTCTTATAAATCTTATGCGTTTACAGAACGTTTTGAATAAACTTTCTGATTTTTATACGGATCTGGTCTGAACAGCATGAAAAGGATTGCGATAAGGAAAAGGAATCCAACTGCTGTACCAACTCCGAATGCTCCGCCTGTTACGAATGAACCGATCTGATATACACAGAGGCATACGATGTAAGCGAAGATGTTCTGGAAGAGAATTGCGAACCAGAACCATTTCTTGTCGTTCATTTCTTTTGCCATTGTTGCGATAGCTGCAAGGCAAGGAGAATCAAGAAGGTTGAACATCAGGAAGGAGAAAGCTGCGATTCCTGTCGGGAACCAGCTTGCAACACCTGCTGCAACGTTTACTGCATCTTCTGTATCACCAGCTACGTTAGCCAGGACACCCATTGTAGATACGATAGCTTCTTTTGCTGTGAAACCGGAGATAGAAGCTGCTACCGGCTGCCACTCGCCAAATCCAAGTGGTGCGAAGATCGGAGCGATCACACCGCCGATTGCTGCCATAAGGCTGTCTGCGCTGTCTTCTACCATACCGAATCCACCATCTGTGAATCCAAATCCACCAAGGAACCACATTACTACACAAGCAAGGAACAGGATTGTACCAGCTTTGATGATGAAGCCTTTCAGTCTTTCCCATACGTGAAGGAGAACTGTCTTAGCCTGCGGAATATGATACTGCGGAAGCTCCATTACGAACGGAGCCGGTTTACCGGAGAACGGTTTTGTTTTCTTAAGAATGATCGCTGCTACAAGTACAGCTACGATTCCGATAAAGTACATCAGAGGAGCGATAAAGGAGCTCTCTGCATATCCTGCGGTCTCACCAGCAATTACACCACCCATAAGAGCGATAACCGGAAGTTTTGCACCACAAGGAATAAATGTTGCTGTCATGATAGTAAGACGTCTGTCATTATCCTGCTCGATGGTCTTGGAAGCCATGATTCCAGGGATACCGCATCCAGAAGAAATAAGGAGCGGAATGAAGCTCTTACCGGAAAGTCCGAAGTGACGGAATACACGGTCCATAACAAATGCGATACGTACCATGTAACCACAGTCTTCAAGGATGGACAGGAACAGGAACAGGATCGCCATCTGAGGAACGAATCCAAGTACTGCACCAAGACCACCGATGATACCGTCAACTACAAGTCCCATTACCATATCGCCAGCGCCGATGCTGCCGAGGATATTGCTTGCGAAGTCCTGAATAGCTACTACGAATACATCATTTGTCCAGTCTGTTACGAATGTACCAACTGTTGTTACAGATACATAATATACTAACCACATGATCGCGATGAAGATCGGGATACCAAGGATACGGTTGGTAACGATACGGTCGATCTTATCGGATACGGTAAGTTTGTCTTTACCTTTCTTAACAGTTGTGTTTACGATCTTCTGGATGAAAGTATATCTCTCATCTGTTACGATACTTTCCATATCATCGTCATGTTTCTTTTCGATCGCCTGACGTTTGCTGTCTACAGTAGACTGTGCAGAAGCGGAAAGTTTGATGGATTCCTTTACTTTCTCATCGTTTTCAAGGAATTTGATCGCATACCATCTCTTCTTGTCTTCTGTGATAGATTCCGGAAGGACATCCTTCACATCAGCGATAGCTGCTTCCATTTCTTTGGAGAAGACTTCTTTTGGAAGATCAGCGCTGCTCTTCTTTGCTGTTTTGATTGCTTCGTCGATCAGTTTGTCAAGACCTTCGCCCTTCAGTGCGGATGTCTCAACGATCGGGCAGTCAAGCAGCATGGAAAGACGCTTAACATCAATCTTGATTCCTCTTTTTTCAAGAAGGTCTGCCATGTTCAGCGCGATGACAACCGGAACACCGGTCTCAACAAGCTGAGTGGTCAGATACAGGTTACGCTCGATGTTTGTTGCATCGACAAGATCGATGATAACATCTGGGTTCTCTTTCAGGACATAGTCACGGCTGACTACCTCTTCCAGAGTGTATGGTGACATGGAATAGATACCAGGAAGGTCAGTTACGATAACATCCTCGCCTTTTCCTCTTTTGCCTTTTAATTTACCTTCTTTTTTCTCTACAGTAACTCCCGGCCAGTTTCCTACATACTGGTTAGCGCCCGTTAATGCGTTGAACATTGTTGTTTTACCACAGTTCGGGTTGCCGGCAAGTGCAATCTTAATTGCCATTTTTTCTTACCTCCTTAATCCCTCTTTGTTGCAGCCATAAGGCCGCTCAACAAAACTTTAATTCTTATGTACAGAACATGATTCATTGCTGGGAACAGCAATCCTTATTTTACCTGTACGCACTGAGCATCGTTCTTTCTTACGGATAACTCATAGCCTCTTACAGTGATCTCAACAGGATCTCCAAGCGGAGCGACTTTTCTGATGTAGATTTCGCTTCCTTTGGTGATTCCCATATCCATAATGCGTCGTTTGTAAGCGCCGTCTCCCTCAATCTTAGTTACAACAACGGTACTTCCGACTTTTGCCTCACCTAAAGTCATTGTTCTGTCTCCTTTCCTCTTGTTGATTTATTATATATACTTGACGCCCCTGACGAAGTGCTCCATTGCTTCGCAATTCCACACTTCTGCTGACATTCGGAATCCGCTGATTTTCTTCGAAAATCGCTACTTCCTCATGTTTGGCGGGTTTCAAATTCATCCGCTAATGTATGCAAGCATACAACGTGGCTGCAATTTTAAACCCTGGGGCTGTCAGATCATAATATGCTTTGCCATATCTGAGTTGACTGCTACACGGGCATCTTTGACGTTAACGATTACATTGCCGCCGATCGCAGACACTACTGAAATCTCTGTACCTGTTACAAATCCAAGGTTTGCGAGAAATCTTCTTGTTTCTTCATTTCCACCGATCTTGAGAATTGTATTTACTTCGCCGATTCCGGCCATTGTAAGTGGCATCATGGTATCTACTCTTCTTTCTCTAATGATAATTTTTTTCGTTTAAAAAGACCGCAGTCACAGACCACTTCCTTTTTCTACTAAGTTAGTATATTCTAACGTTGGTAAGCTGTCAAGCACTTTTTTTCGTTCTATATAACCTGCATTCGTTAATCATAACCATAATTTGCATCATAAAACTTTTATTTGTTGCAAGTGACTCTTGTTTGTTATATACAATATTCGTTCGTTTTGCATAACTATTGTGCAAATTTGTATAAAAAAATTCCTGCCTTTCCGGGCAGTAGTCTCTGTTTGTGCCAAAATATGCAATTATAAAAAACATTGGATTTTTGCGGTTTTCTCTGCATTCATCTTGTTCCGGACGCGAAAATATGATATGATATCAATAATACAAAGCAATACGAGATTATGCAAACAAACGCATGATTTCTTTCAGCAGAATTGGGGTGTAAGAATGCATACAAACGAATCCGCCGAAAACTATCTGGAAACGATTCTTATCTTAAGCAAATCCCATCCGGTCGTTCGCTCCGTAGATGTTGCCTCTGAACTTGGATTCAAGAAATCCAGCGTCAGCGTTGCCATGAAGAAGCTTCGTGAGACCGATCAGATCACCGTATCACCTGAGGGATACCTTTACCTGACCGAATCAGGACGTGCAACCGCAGAGAAAATTTACGAGCGTCATCTCTTTCTTTCTGAGTGGCTTGAGAAACTGGGTGTTGACCCGGTTGTTGCAGCAAGTGATGCCTGCAAGATCGAGCACGTGATCAGTACCGAGAGCTTTGCCGCGATCAAGAAACACATTGATCTTAACAGTATGGAATAATATATTTCTATCAGATATCAGATTTGTACAGTAGTTTCAAAAGGCAGGAGCCTGGCAGTTACGCCAGGCTCTTTTCTAATTTCTCGATCATTTCATCGATATTTTCTTTTGTGATAACAAGCGGAGGTACAAGACGGAGTACGTCGCTTCCTGCTGAGATCACAAGAAGCCCGTTCTCAAGTGCCTTTGTCACAACACTTCCCACAGTCGCTCCTTCGATCACCAGGCCCTGCATGAAACCTTTTCCACGACGTGCTGCGACGATCGGGTATTTTTCCACAAGTGTGTCGAGTTTTTCCTCTAAATATGGAGTTAATTCCTGTACATGTGCCAGGATACCGGCCTGCTCAAAGATATCAAATACCTTGCTGACAGCTGCACATACAAACGGGTTTCCACCATAAGTCGTGCCATGATCTCCCGGTACGAGAGATGCTGCTGCAGCTTTTTCCCCGAGGACAAATGCCCCGACCGGGACACCGCAGCCAAGTGCTTTGGCACAGGTCATCACATCCGGTTTGACACCGTAGGACTGCCATGCGAAGTAATATCCGGTACGTCCCATACCGCACTGGATCTCGTCAAAGATCAGGATGATATCATTTTCGTCACAGAGTGCGCGAAGTCCCTCAAGGAATTCCTTCTGTGCCGGATAGATACCGCCCTCTCCCTGTACGACCTCTGTGATGATCGCGCAGGTCTTGTCTGTGATCTGTGCTTTGACGCTCTCAAGATCATTGAAATCCGCAAATTTAACACCGCTGATCAGTGGTTCGAACGGCTCTCTGTAATGCTCTGTTCCTGTGACAGAAAGAGCTCCCATGCTTCTTCCGTGGAAAGAATGGTTCATTGCGATGATCTCATATTTCTGTGCTTCTTTGCCATATTTGGTATAGGCGTATTTACGTGCAGCTTTGAGTGCACCCTCGATCGCCTCTGTTCCACTGTTTGTGAAGAACGCTTTGGCAAGTCCGCTGGCTTTGACCAGTTTTTCTCCTGCTTCGCTCATCGGCTCATTGTAATAAAGATTGGAAATATGAGTCAGCTTGTCGATCTGTGCTTTTAAAGCCTCGTCATATCCCGGATAATGATATCCCAGTGCATTTACTGCGATCCCGGCAGCAAAGTCGAGATATTTTTTGCCCTCTGTATCATAGAGATAGCATCCTTCCCCATGGTCAAACATGACCGGGAAACGATTATATGTATGCAGAATACTTTCTTCTGCATGATTCATCTGTTCATTCATGCTCATTGTAATATTTCTCCCCGTCTTCTCTTAAAATAGCAGTACCGATACCTTTGTTTGTAAAAATCTCCAGAAGGAGGCTGTGCGGAATACGTCCGTCCAGGATATGTACTCTGTTTACGCCTTCCTCGATCGCATCGATGCAGTTCTGCAGTTTCGGAATCATTCCACCGCCTACATAACCGTCGCTGATCAGTTTTTCTGCTTCGTGTACATGTAACTCGGAGATCAGAGAACTCGGATCATCTTTGTCCTTGTATACACCCTCAATATCAGAAAGGAATACAAGTTTTTCTGCATGGACAGCCTCTGCGATCGCACATGCTGCATCATCTGCATTAATATTATAAGAATCAAAGTTTGTGTCAAATCCGATCGGAAATACGATCGGAAGGAAGTCTTTTTCGAGAAGATCCTGCAGAACCTTCGGATTGACTTTCTCGATATCGCCTACATATCCGATATCTTCGCCCTTGGAAAGTTTCTTGTGGCACTGGAGAAGTCCACCGTCCTTGCCGCTGATACCAACAGCCTGTACACCGAGGGATTCCACCAGTGTAACCAGTTCTTTGTTGACTTTTGCGAGAACCATCTCTGCGATCTCCATAGTGTCTTTGTCTGTTACGCGGAGACCGTTTACAAAACGTGGTTCCATGCCGACTTTGTTGACCCAGCGGCTGATTTCCTTACCGCCTCCGTGAACGATGATCGGTTTGAAACCGATCAGTTTCAGAAGTACAACGTCCTTGATGACATTTGCTTTGAGTTCTTCGTCCAGCATGGCACTTCCGCCGTACTTTACTACTACGATCTTACGATTAAAACGCTGTATATAAGGAAGAGCCTCGATAAGAGTTTCTGCCTTGTCCAGATATTTCTGATTTACCATTTTTTCATTTCTCCTCGATTTTAAATTTTTTATGAACGATAATCCGCATTGATCTTGACATAATCATAGGTAAGGTCACATCCCCATGCGGTTGCGGTGCAGTCGCCCATCTTGATGTCTGCGATCGCAGTTACCGCTTCTTCGGAAAGGATCTTTGTCGCTTCTTCTTCGCTGTAATCTACAGCCACACCGTTTTCGATGATCTGGATCTTACCTGCCTTGCTCTCAAAGTAGAGGTCTACTTTTTCCGGATCAAACTGTGCACCTGAGTAGCCCATCGCACAGAGGATCCTTCCCCAGTTTGCATCATGTCCGTAGATCGCTGCTTTTGTAAGGGAGGAAGTAACAACGGATTTACTCAAAGTCACTGCCTGTTCCTTGCTCTCTGCACCGATGATCTTTACTTCAAACAGTGCAGTCGCACCCTCACCGTCGCCTGCAATCTTCTTGGCAAGTGTGGTGTTGATGTAATTCAGTGCCTCGCAGAATTTCTGATAGTCTTCGTTTTTCTCATTGATCTCCGGGTTCTCTGCCATTCCGTTTGCCAGCAGGAGAACAGTATCGTTTGTGGAGGTATCGCCGTCAACAGATACCATATTATAAGTATCTTTGACATCCTGGCTCAGAGCTTCCTGGAGAAGCTGCTTGGAAATGCATACGTCTGTTGTGACAAAACCAAGCATCGTGCACATGTTCGGATGGATCATTCCGGATCCCTTGCACATGCCGCCGATTGTAACTGTCTTGCCGCCGATCTCGATTTCTACGGCAACTTCTTTCTCTACGGTATCCGTTGTCATGATTGCTTTGGCTGCTTCGTTTCCGGCTTCCAGAGTTCCCTTGAGCTTCGGAGCCATTGCCTTGACACCGTCGGAAAGTTTCTCGATCGGAAGCTGCATGCCGATAACGCCCGTAGATGCGACCAGTACGCTGTTTTCATCTACGTTCAGAGTCTCTGCTGCTGCTTTTGCTGTTGCCCGGCAGTAGCTGAATCCCTCTTCTCCTGTACACGCATTGGCGATACCGCTGTTGCAGACGATCACCTGTGCACTTGGATGTTTATAAACGATCTCCTGGTCCCATTTGACCGGAGCTGCCTTTACGATATTTGTGGTAAAAGTTCCTGCTGCCACGCATGGTTTCTCGCTGTAGACCATTGCCATGTCAGTTCTTCCCTGATATTTGATCCCTGCTGCTGTGGATGCCGCCTGGAATCCTTTTGCCGCTGTAACTCCACCTGTAATAACCTTCATAATCTATACTCCTCCTTGGTACAAAAATCTCCGTTTTTATTTACGGAAGCATTGGAATCTGATGAAGTCCTTCTGCCTCGTCGAATCCGAACATCAGGTTCATGTTCTGTACAGCCTGTCCTGCTGCACCTTTTACAAGGTTGTCGATCGCGCCCATCATGATAACACGTTTGGTCCTCGGGTCGATCTTGAAGTTGACATCTACATAGTTGCTGCCTTCGACGCATTTAGTCTGCGGGCATACGTCTTTGTCAAGGACACGGATGAATGTTTCATCTGCATAATATTTATCGTAAGCTGCTCTTACTTCTTCATAGGAAACTTCTTTCTTGAGAGAAGCGTATGCAGTTACCAGGATTCCTCTGTTCATCGGGATCAGGTGAGGTGTGAAGTTGATCATCACTTCCTGTCCGCATGCATAACCAAGCTGGTCCTCGATCTCCGGTGTATGGCGGTGAGTTGCTACGCCGTATGCTTTGATATTCTCATTTACTTCGCAGTAAAGGTTCGGAACTTTTGCTCCTCTTCCTGCTCCTGAAGTGCCGGATTTTGCATCGATGATGATAGTGTTCGGATCGATCAGGCCTTCTTTGAGAAGCGGGT
>OGZP01002552.1_pt1 | contig 11372 bp, 10 predicted proteins | sample 1576811 | NCBI WGS metagenome assembly OGZP01 (sample SAMEA3541553, study PRJEB24748) | human gut metagenome | biome: human gut; feature: human-associated habitat; material: faeces | place: China | collected 2012
TCGACTTTTTAATGAGTTAAGGATGTTTTGTTAAAAATTATGTACGTTCGCCCTGATGCAAGACTTCTCTAAGCCTTGGACCGATGAAGAGCTATATGAAAAGTATAGAATATCCGATTCGGAAATTGCTTTTATTGATTCCATGATCAAGCCGATGGATCTTGGAGGTGACGAGTAATGGCAGAAATGGAATTTTTTCCTCAACGGCCAGAATCGCACCCTACGATATATGCCTATGAATTCGTAGGTGTGGCCTCCCATCAGGGCTATATCAAGGTCGGCTATACGGAGCGTGACGTTGAGGCCCGTGTAAAAGAACAGGTCCATACCGCCGCCGTGCCGTACCGCATTCTCGGCCAGTGGTCCGCCATGAAAAATGACGGCAGCTGCTTCACTGACCATGACGTCCACGCCGTTCTGAAAGCAAAGGGCAAACAGCAGCTGAACGCCGGTGAGGACCGCAATGAGTGGTTCAAATGCACGCTGAACGACGTGAAGGCCGCTGTTGTGGCCGTTCAGACCGGTGCGGAAAATGTTGAGGAGCGCACACAGACCTTCGCCATGCGTCCGGAGCAGGAATACGCCGTGGATATGACCATGAAGTATTTCAAATCGGCCTATGAGGAAGGCAGCGGCAGAACACCGAAATTCCTGTGGAACGCCAAGATGCGCTTCGGCAAGACCTTTGCGGCCTATCAGCTGGCCAAGAAAATGGGCATGAAGCGTGTACTGATTCTCACCTTCAAACCGGCGGTGCAGACCGCATGGCGTGAAGATCTGCTGACGCACATGGATTTTGAAGGCTGGCAGTTCATCACACGGCCTACCGTCCCCGGCGGTCTGACAAACGATCAGCAGTACAGACAAGCGGATAAATCCCGGCCCATCGTCTGCTTCGGCTCGTTTCAGGATTTTCTCGGTGTAAACAAGGAGACCGGCGGCATCAAGGCCAATAACGAATGGGTCCACACCACGAACTGGGATCTCGTCATTTTCGATGAGTACCATTTCGGCGCATGGAAGGACAGCGCAAAAAAACTGTTCGAGCAGGACGAGGATACCTACGAAGAGGACCTTTCAAAATACGATGCCGGTAACGCCTACGATGAAACGTGGCTGCCGATCACCACGACCTATTACCTCTATCTCTCCGGCACGCCGTTCCGTGCGCTGAATTCCGGTGAGTTCATTGAGGAGCAGATCTATAACTGGACCTATTCCGATGAACAGAGGGCCAAGGCCGAATGGAAAGGCGAAGGCGTCAATCCCTACGCTGCTCTGCCGAGAATGGTTATGCTTACATACAAGATCCCGGAGAGCATCCAGCGCATTGCCAAACAGGGCGAGTTTGATGAGTTTGACCTGAACGTGTTCTTCTCCGCTGAAGGCACCGGCAAGGACGCACATTTCAAATATGAGGATTACGTGCAGAAATGGCTGGATCTGATCCGTGGCTCGTATCTGGAGACCTCTGTGGACGAACTGAAGCTCGGTGCGCAAAAGCCGCCGATGCCGTATTCGGATACCCGTCTTCTGAACGTGCTGTCCCATACGCTGTGGTTTATGCCAAACGTGGCCTCCTGCTACGCTATGGCCAATCTGCTGGCACAAAAGCAAAATGCGTTCTACCACGACTACAAGGTCAACGTCTGCGCCGGAACACAGGCCGGTATCGGTGTGGCCGCTCTGGAGCCTGTTCGCCGTTCTATGGGCGATCCGCTGGAGACGAAGACCATCACGCTCTCCTGCGGCAAGCTGACCACAGGCGTCACCATCAGACCGTGGACCGGCATCTTCATGCTCCGTAACCTCTCCTCGCCGGAGACCTATTTCCAAGCGGCCTTCCGTGTGCAGAGCCCGTGGGAGATCACAAAGGATAACGGTGAGCGTGAAATCGTCAAGCAGGAGTGCTATGTCTTTGACTTTGCGCTGGACCGTGCGCTCCGCCAGATTTCCGATTATTCCTGCCGCCTGAATGTGGCCGAAAGCAATCCGGAAAAGAAGGTCGGAGAATTCATCAATTTCCTGCCTGTGCTGGCGTATGACGGCAGTGCCATGCGTCAGGTCAATGCCGCTGAAATTCTCGATATCGCTATGGCTGGTACCTCCGCCACGCTCCTTGCAAAACGCTGGGAGAGCGCATTGCTCGTCAATGTTGACAACGATACGCTTGCCCGTCTGCTTGCAAGTGAAGAGGCGATGGATGCCCTCATGCGTATTGAGGGATTCCGTAGTCTGAATGCAGATATCGAAACCATTATAAACAAGTCCAATGCCGTCAAGAAGGCCAAGCGTGACGGCGAAAAGCTGACGCCGAAGGAAAAGAAAGAGCTGACGGATGCCGAAAAGGAATACAAGTCCAAGCGAAAGATGATTCAGGAAAAACTGATCAAATTCGCTACCCGTGTGCCGGTCTTCATGTATCTGACCGATTACCGGGAATACAGCTTGCAGGACGTCATCACGCAGCTGGAGCCGGAACTGTTCAAAAAGGTCACCGGTCTGGACGTAAAGGATTTCGAGCTGCTTGTATCGCTGAACGTATTCAACGAGGCTCTGATGAACGATGCCGTTTACAAATTCAAGCGGTATGAAGACGCCAGTCTGATCTACACCGGCATCGATAAGCACACCGGTGAAAATGTCGGTCTGTACAGCACCGTCATTAGCCGTGCGGATTATGACGCTATGGCCGGTCAGCTTGCGGCATCCATGACGGCGGACGCTCCCCGTGACGATGATATTCCGGAGCGGCCCGTCTTCACGAACATCAGCAGCTATGATCTGGACGATGACGAGGACGATCTGCCGATGGTGGCGGAGCCGAAGGCAAAATACGAGACGAAACGTAAGCCGCTCGTTGAGCCCTCTAAGCCGGTATCCACGCCGACATACCGTCCGTCCTATGTGCCGCCTACACCATCCGTAACGCCGGTGGTGAAAAAGCCTACCGTGCATATTGACACATCAAAGGTCCACGCCGGGACTATCGTTTCGCACAAAGCATTCGGCCCCGGTCAGGTCAAGGGTATCGATGGAGGTCTTATTGTCGTTACCTTTGCCGGTGTGGATAAGAAGTTCCAGTTCCCCGGAGCCTTTGAACAAGGATTCTTGAAGCTGGACGAATAACGCCTGATAGGGCAAAAGACAGCAGAATTATAACTATCGTGCAAATAGCCACATTGGGGAAACATACCAATCCTCAATGTGGCTATTTTTTTGCCCATTTCCCGGAAAGGGGGTGATAGATTATGAGGAACGCAAATAAACGGAAAGGAGGCTCATGTGTCATGGTCAGCGTGATTATCATGAAAACGGAGGCAACGTAATGGCAAAGAAACTGGATGCTGAGCAGATCGAGCGTGCCAGACACAAGAGCGAAAAAAGCAGCCGCCGGGAGGAAGAAAAGAGACACATACAGGAGACCATTGCGAAAAACCGCAGTGGTGAGCGTAAGGGCCGTGTAATCATGCCGGAGCGCAAGGAGTATGCGTTTCAGGAGGCCGCCAAGGTGCGTGTTGCCGCATACTGCCGTGTCAGCACAGCTGAAGAAGCACAGGTCGGCAGTTTTGAGATGCAGGTCCAGCACTTCACATCCGTTATAGAAAGCAATCCAAATTATGAGCTGGTGAAAATCTATACGGACGAAGGTGTGAGCGGTACCTCTGTGGCCGGTCGAAAGGGATTCCAAGAAATGATGGCTGATGCTGAAAAGGGCAAAATCGACCTGATTCTGACCAAGAGCATCAGCCGTTTCGGTCGGAACATCGTGGATATCCTCACGGCTCTGCGCAAGCTAAGCGATCTGACGCCTCCGGTGGCTGTCAATTTTGAGTCCGAAGGGATCAATACCAGTGACGGCAAAAACAAGCTGGTGATATCGATTCTTTCGGCTCTGGCAGAGCTTGAAAGCCAGCAAAAGAGCATCGCAATCAAAGAAGGCATACGCTACCGTATGCAGGAGGGGCTGTACAAATTCTCAGTCCGGAACACCATCGGATACTACCGGGATTATTCCGGCAGGATCAAGGTGGAGCCAGCTGAGGCCCGTATTGTGGAATACATCTTCGAGAGCTTTCTGGAAGGTGCGTCTCCGCAGGAAATTGCAGATTTCCTCACAGAACAAGGCATCCGCTCTCCCAAGGGTATGGAACGATGGAGGCAAGCCACAATCCGCAGTATCCTCTCCAACGAGAAGTATTGCGGTGACGTGCTGTACCAGAAGACCTATTCCAAAGACTATCTGACGCATAAATCCGTTAAGAACCGGGACGTCCTGCCGCAGTATTACTGGGAAAATAACCACACGGCCATCATTGACCGGGAAACGTGGCAAAAGGCCCAAGAGCTGCTTTCCTCCGGGAATTTCGGTAGACATGGCAAGCCGCTGGCCGCCATGAAAAAGAAATTCGTGGTGGCGAAGGTGAAATCCGGTGTACTGCGTGGTTTCATGCTGCTGGATATGGATTGGACCAAGGAAGAACGTGATACAGTCATCAAAATCATTGAAAACACGGAGCTTGACCTGAATCAAGCAGAAAGGAGCCAAGATTATGGCTATTGATTTTTCCAAGATTAACCTTGAGGTTATCGACATCAACACTAATGCCGATCCTGATATCTACATCAATCAGAACGGCATCACCTTCAGCAAGCGTGTGCTGGAGGATTTGAACTATCCACAGAACGTGCAGTACGGTTTTGATCCGGCCCAGCACGTTTTTGCCATCAAGGTCTGCAAGAGTAACGAGGCACGGGCCACCAGTTTCTCCAAGCCTCGTGCGGAGCAGACCACCACGCTCAGCTGCGGCAACAAGAATCTGAAGGAGGTGGTTGTGAAGATGATCCCTGACTACGATCCGAAGAAACGATACAAGGTCACAGGCGAATTCGATGCCGAAAACCGTGTGATGTACTTCGACATGACCACAGCGGAGGTGTCGCTGTTCCGGGCCACCGATAAGTAAGCCCTGTTCCCGGATATAAAAAACGGGCCGTATCGATGGGTCACTCCACCGGTACGGCCTTGTTTGATGCAGAAACAGAAAAACGGCCACACCGGGCTTTTACCCAATGTGACCGTGATTCCTTTTTTCCCGCTTGAAGACGTATGGATAATGGTTTTTGAATTATCCCTTATCCGCTTCGCCTTCCGGCGCCGGTTTATTTTTTGTCCGGTTGGGTAGGGGCGGGTACGAGTTTCAAAGCTCTAGGCTTTAGACCGCGCCCCAAGCTAAATTTTTGTACGTGCAAAATGGGAGTTTGTAAAAGTACAGTTAAAAGCCAATAGCTATGGGACTTGAGGTCGAAATTCTCGCGCGCGCGTGAGGAATTGATTCTTTTTCTGAAAACAATGCAGATTTTCAAAATAATTTCAGTTGAACGGAAGGGATTACCCTTTTTCGGAAAACATTATTCCGGTGGTGTCATGTTAAGAAATGGTAAGGTTTCCCGCGCGATAGGGCGTTACATTGGGAGCTGGAAATATGACAAAAGTTGACATCTTGGAGGTTAGCCAGCGGTTGGAATGTTGATAAATGTTGAGGTTTTTACGCGCGATCGGAACCTGCTAAAACCTGCTTTCCAAAACAGTGATGAACCTTACAAAACCTGACATTCAAGAGGTATGAACTTAACAAAACTTAACATCCAAAACACTGGCGCCGGCTTTCTCAAGGCTCGGAATGCTAACTAATGCTAACGTGTTACGCGTGGTAGGAAAGACACTAAGGCGGGAATGATGGACGATCTAAGATCATGGGAATACCGAAGGCGCCTAGAAGAACTTAGGGCCAACTTGTTGAGCCTTATCAGCGTTGGCGCCGGACCATCCACGCGCTACTACTCCGGCTCGGTACTCATTGGAGAATCCAGCCCCAAGGCCAAATATTCGGATAATGATCTTGTCCACTGTATTGACCTCCGGTTATCTGGATTGTCTCTCCGGGCAATTTCCGAAAAGATGGATATTCCGGTAAGGACGCTTAGGGACGTATTCTCAGGCAGACGGCGGGCAGTCATGCCGACAAGGTTTAAATGAGCCGGAGGGATTGGACGCCATAAAAACAAAATCCTCAGAGCACAAACCCGGGGCTAATTCCCTTCGTCACTCCAAGGATTTTGACCCTTGCACGGAAAGCCCGGGGCAGATTCCCTTCGATCGGCAAGGATTTTGATCTTTGAATAGGCCTTACTCCGGCGCCAGCCGGATTAGTCTACTGGCGACTGACAACTTTCTCAAGAAAAATATCCGCGACTACTTCAGAAAACTTCATTTCTTTTAGTCAAAACTACTTGGAAAAACCTTATGCAAAACAGGGATACAAGGCGCCTAGGAATGCCGATAAGTCCGGAGAATTTAGCAGTTTTAGCACCGCTATAAAAAAGGGATTTTGACAGTTTTGACACTTCCATAAAAAGGAGATTTTGCGAATTTTGGGACCGCTATAAAAAAGGAGATTTTGCCAATTTTGCCACCTCTATAAAAAGGCGTTTGCTCACTTTTGAGCCGACGGTTGTGACGCACTACTTCATAAAACTTCATTCTTTTGTCTCCTAGGTTTTAAGGATTCAAACCGTCTACTGAGTTTTAAGTAGACGGTCTCCGATAAATGAGGGCACCTTTGGAGATTGAGTTAACTCGGACTTGTCACACCTATAAAAACCTTTATTTTTCAGAAGGCCAAAAACACCACTTAACGAACCTCCGAGACTGTCCGAAGATTCATTAAACCTAACGGCTTGGGTACAATCAAAAGAGCGCCTAGAGAAGGAGTAATTAACCGGCTCGAACCCGCCTTATATGCCCTGTAGGGCGCTGGCGCTCACTCTTTCAAAAAACTAAAGCAGGGCAGAGGGGCAAGCATGGAACCAATCATTAAGAACGATGTACCGCCGACAGAAGAAAAGGATAAGGAAGGCGAAGAAAGGTACAGATTTACGGACGAAAAGAATCTAAAAAGAGTGTCCATCAATTCAGCAGGGCAATTTTGGTTTATACAGGCTTTAGTAGCCCTAACAATGGGTCTACTCTTTCTTTCGATGGCTTTTTTCCCTCCAAAAGGTTTTGACCTTTCGAGGCAGGCGAGACTTTCATGTTTCTTGTGTTTTCTAATTGCAACTCTAGTCACAAACTTTTGTTTTATGCTCCGCGCTAAGGCAAGAGAAAGGAGAAAACATCTAATACAAATTGAAGAATTGGAGAGCGAACTTCAAGACTTGAAAGAAAAAATAATCCCCGACTTGTTAAAAGAGAAAACTAAGTCCGCGGAAATAACAGAGAAAAACGACTTTGATCGGTTGTGCGAAGAATCCTCACCGAATTATCTCCCTAGAGTGGCAGTCATTCCCGAAATTCTTAAGCGCGCCGAAGAGATTGGATACAAGCCAAAAGATGGAAAAAAATTTGCACTTGTTGAAAACAGGGTACTGCAGGATTGTGCACTGAAAACGGCGGTATTAGAAACATATAAAAAACAGGGAAGAAAGGAACCAGCGGGCACCCTTTTATCTGCTTACGCCGAAATTTTTAAGCAAAATTAGTTTCAATTAAATCATATGGTTAATTTAAGGTGCACTAAAGGTGCACTGGGGTGCACTAAGAAGCTAAATTCTTTCACTTTTCTGCAATTGAGTGCACTTCGCCATACTCTCCAAAATGCCTCCTATCAGCTCGGAACCATCCGAGGCTTTTCAACTGTATAGGAGGCAATATGCCATTAACTACAGCCAGCACCACCGGCGCCGATAACCAGACATCCGGTTATTTGAACAAATCGAGCCTTTGTGTTTTTCTTGGCGGAAAAGAAAAACCGCTAGGCAAGTCCACTATCAACGACTGGATGAAGGAAAAGGGTTTCCCAAAACCTATCCGCTTATCCCAGACTTTGGCACTTTGGAGAGTTTCCGAAGTGGTCCAATGGGTTGAAGCTCGGGCCTCCGCCAATGATGATTATTTGGAGGAAGCTAAATGAGCACGGCCATAACTTCCAAGATTAGAGGCCTTGAAATCTTAAGGGCCGAAATCGCTCACCTCAAAAACACGATCAGCCTAACTCTTGGCTTTCAGGAGCAGGCAGAAAGAGAAAACTTTATTAAAGATGTTTTTAAAGACACTCAGGAAGTCTTGAGCTGGATAGAGCAAAGGTCAGGAGGAGAACTCAGCAAGAAAACCAACAGGAAGGCACCAAAATGAAATCTCAAGCTCATTTTCCCCGTCCTTCCCTTAGTTGTATCTTCCAGGGCATGGACGCAGTCAGAGACTGTTTTTGCAAGACCGGCGCCGGTGATAAAAACTCAACTCAGCTCCGACAGGAACGGCCTGCAACAGGCTCAATCTTTCCGAAACTTTACGGCTTTTATTTGTCTGCATTACAATTCTCCGTATCAGTGAAAGCGACTGATACAGGCGTAGGAAACCTGAAAATGTCGGCGGATAACCGCCAAGGCGAAGGCCAAAGCGGATTTTTATTTATCCGGAAATTGTCACATCTTTTAATGGGCGTGGCTTGCAGTTGCGACTTGTCGCACGGCTACCGATATGGCCGAATTTCCTACACTGTTAAGCCATGCCCACCCGCCGTAGGAAGCGGTTGCATGGTCTCCCAAAACTTAACCATATCGGAGGCCTTATGCCTAACACACTCCCTTTAGGGTCTAATCCCTTCCTCAAGATCAATCCGCTTTGCATTCTCTCCAAACTGCAATCAGCTCAAAGCTATACCGCCGAAGAACTGGAAGATATGTCTATTCAGATTCTTAAGCTACAAGATCAAACCTCCCTGCTTGAAGGCTTGGCGCTAATGCTTAGGAATGAGGCTGATGGTTTGCCGGCTGAGGATGAAGAACTTCGCGAGATTTACAACGATCAAATAACGGCTCTAACCCAGACGGTTGAGGCGATGACGGGTTACGCCAAGGCTTGCCGTGACGAGATATTGAAACGGAAAGCCGCCGGCGCCGGAGTTGAAAGAAAGTACCTTGTCTCCGAAACAGAGCTCAAGGCTATGGTTAACGGTGTCTATTACTTTGATTCACTCTTTAAGCCTCAAATTCAATGGGCCTCGAAAGAAGCCTTTAAGCAGGGGCGCTCCGATGCCTCCCGTTTCTATGATGTTTGGCATGAACCGCTTTGGCTTATCGGAACCCTGAAAAACATCATTACGCGAAACGGCTTTATATGCCGTAAATAATCAACCGAGGGAAGGCGCTCTAGTCCTTCCTTTGGAGGCAAAAACAGGGGAACTTATGAGCTTACCTGTATTCAATGAATTGGCCTCCGCTTTCGAGTTTTGCGAAGTCATACCCACGAACCTCCCGCCCATTGGCTCCATAAGGAGGACGGGAACCGAAAGGCACCCAAGATCGAAGAATGGCTTTATAAGCTCCTTTCCGGACGGCGGGGCCTTAATCGGGAATTGGGAAAATGACTTGAGGGCCGTATTCTCGACTACAGCCGGAAAGAAACTCACCAGACAGGAAAGAGAGCTTGTCCGGAAAAAGGTTAGGGAGGCCGAACGAGACCGCCGGCATGAGGAAAACCGCCGGCATGAAGGTACGGCTCAAAAGGTTAGAAGTTTTTTTGATTCTGACTTTGGAGCGTATCCAACTCTCAGCATGGAAGGCCACGGGGTTGACCGACATCCGTATTTACAAGGGAAGGCGGTAGAAGCCACGGGCATGATTTTTGAATGCACCAAAGAGAATTTTGAGGCCTTCTTTGGGGAGAACTATCAAAGACTTCCTCATGGGAGGTTGCTCGTTTTTCCCTTATTCCATGATGGTGAGTTGGTGAGTATCCAGCTTATAGACGAACAAGGGAAAAAGTATTTTCTCAAAGATGGTTTGTTAAAGGGTGCGTACTGGCAAGCCACCAGAGCAGAGAAGGACGGCCAAGGCGCGCCCATAGTAGCTATATCCGAGGGCGTGGCTACTCTCCTATCAGTCATGGAGCATTCAAAGCGGGCGGGCTTATTTGTCGCCTCTATGAACGCGGGGAACCTCCTAAGCGTGGCTCAATCAATGAAGCACCGTTTTCCGGATAGAGAGATTTTTGTTTACGCCGACAGCGACCAAGCACATGACGGCCAACGGTACGGGATTGGAGTTTTAAAAGCTCAAAAGGCTCAAAGCTCAATCGAAGGAATACGGATTCTTGTACCGCCTTTTACTCAATCAGACATTGAAACATTCCGAGCAATCACGGGGAGCGCCAAAGCTCCGACAGATTGGAACGATTACTACAGAATTTGGGAGGCTAGACAATGACCCAGACTGAAAAGAAACCCTCCGGAGCTGGAGGGCCAAAAATGATAGTAGTGAATGACAAGAAAGATTTTAAAGCTCCGGCGCCGGAAGATATAGCCGAAGAAGTAAAGCCAGATGATGGTATGTACTATCAGTGCGAAAGCACGGGAGGCCGGTACTACAAGCGCGAGCTTGGGGACGACATGGATGGAATTTATTTTGTTAAAACCGGCTTGGACCTCGACCGGCGGGAAAAGATAAGCGACCTTATCGAAGTGGCCTTTACGTACTGCAATAAATGGAAGTCAGATTTTGGCCGGAGCGTGAAATTCAAAAACCGGTACGGCGAAACCGTAACCTTGAACCTCTCGGACGCGAAAGACTTGGGCGCCGGCTCTAATGCAGTTAGACGGCTCCTCTTGGATAGAGGCTTTCAGAGTGAGGAACGATCACCGAATAAACTAGGCTCATTGGCGGAATATCTGTTGAAAATGAAGGCGCCAAGAAAGCAGTTAGTCAGAAAGACCGGATGGACCCAGACCAATGAAGGCCGATATTACTTTGTAAGGCCGGACAAGGTGATAGGGGATGGAGATAATCAAGAGATTATCTACCAGTCCAACAGCGAAGAGCCGGCGCCGATTATTAGACACGGCACCTTCAAGGATTGGCAGGAGAGAGTATCAAAATATGCTCCCTATTCAAGTCGGATTGTCTTTGCCATGAGTGCAGAGTTTTCCGCCCCATTGTTAGAGCTTGCCAGCGGGCTAGGGAACCAACTGTTTCATTTTGTCGGTACTTCCTCATGTGGAAAAAGTACGGCCTTGGAAATTGCCTCCAGTATCGAAGGTGATCTAAAAGATGGAAAGTTGCCTAATTGGGATACGCGAAAAGGGGGCCTAGAAAACAGTTGTCTAGACGCCAATGACGGTATTTTCTTTTTGGATGAAATCGGCGCTTGTGATAAGCCCAAAGAGATACCCGGATGGATTTATACAATAGGCAACGGGATGGGGACGGCTCGGGCCAACTCAAACATGACGGCCAAGGCCCGTAGAACTTGGACATTACTCGGGCTATCGACTGGCGAAGTCGGATTGAGGGAAATCGCAGTAATTAACAATGCG